>ENA-OZIL01000065-OZIL01000065.1-human-gut-metagenome-genome-assembly--contig:-NODE-65-length-54232-cov-8.314838_pt1 | contig 54232 bp, 65 predicted proteins | sample MGYA00244057_ERZ653706 | MGnify/ENA primary metagenome ERZ653706 (study PRJEB26926, sample SAMN06165266) | human gut metagenome | biome: ENVO:00009003; feature: ENVO:2100002; material: ENVO:00002003...
GGGGCCGTTGTGGTGGGCCGGGGTGCCGCCTTAACCGTTGCGGTGGCGGTTCCCCCGGAAGTCTTGGCCGGTTGCACGGTCACAGTCTTGGTGCCATAGGCTCTGTACTGCTTCAGGTTGATCTTCACCTTCACATCAAAGCCTTCACCGGCATCATCGGTGATTTCATAGGTTTCAAGGCCAACGGTCAAATTGGTGTAATGGAACATCCCGCCACCGGGCTTCTGCCGGTTCAGAATGAATTGGAACGGGGTCTTGCTCACCTTCAGCCGTTCAAACAAGGACAGGTAATAGGCGGCGCTTTGCGCTCCACCATTGCTGAAGGGATAGGACACTTGGGGAAGAACCAATTCAAAGGACACATCCGAAAGGCCAGCGGCCTTCAGAATATTGATTTCTTCCCCGTTGATCAGGGTCATGGTCTTGTTCTGGTTGTTGATCTTCACCGTCACCTTGGAAGGGGTGATGGGCATAAGCGTTCCCGCCATATACAGTTTATATGCCATTACTCATGCACCCCTTCTTCAGAAACTTCCAGCTTTTCAGCAAAGTCATTGGCCCAAGCATCCATGATCCCATCCAAATCAGCATCTTTGGAAATGTGGTTTTCATTGTGCTGTTCAACCTTGATTTCAGCGGTAGTGAACCGGTTGATTGCTTCACGCTCCGCAATGTCACGAAGATAGGCCAAATCTTCTTCAGCAATATCCAAGGCATCAGCGGTGGCCGCTGTGTTGTTTGCAATATCGCCGGTGTTCCCGTAAATGCTATCAAGATCATTGCCAAGGTTGAAGGCATCCAAAGAATCAGCCCCCATAGAATCCAAGGCGGAAAAATCAAACATACCGGAAACCTTATCGGCCACACCATCACCCCAAGCGGCACCGGAAGCAAAGGCATCAGCGGCCCAACCATCTTGGAAGGTGTCAAAGGTAGACATTCCTTCATTGAAGGCATCGGCAACACTCTTGTATTCCTCCACATTGCCATAGGCTTCAGCAGATTTGGCCGCATATTCGCTTGCTTTGTTGGTAATCCCGGAATAGTCGAACTCAACGAAGGGCAATTTGTTCAGGGCTTCACAGATACCCGCCACAACAGTAAGGGCCGTAGAAAGAAGGTTGTAAAACCACCCCTGAACATTGGAAATAACATTGTGGAAGGCCGTTCCGATATTGGAAGCACAAGCCCCCAAAGCGTTCCAGATACCCAAGGCGATATTTGCCACGGACAGGCCAAGGTTTTTGAAGAAGGCAATTACCACCATGATTCCGCCACAAATCACACCGAAGCCGCTATTTGCAATTCCGGTGAACTTGGCAACTGCCGCACACGCCGCATAGATAGCCGCAATTACGGCGATAATCAGAAGGATGATCCATGTAAGGGGGCAAGCCAAAAGCGCCGCATTTAGGCCCTGCTGGGCCGCTGTTGCGGTAAAGGTGGCAACGCTCCAAGCGGTGGTCATTGCTGTGTGAATTGCCTTAACTGCGGCCTGAACCGCCATAATGGTATTTCCAACCAACATGACACCGTTATAGATCAGCATAGCGGCCACAATGCCCATGATAATAGGCTGAATCCAACTCCAATTATCAACGATCACGGAAGCAATGGAAATCAGAATATCCAGCACCGAAGAAGCAATATTGGCAACCCCGGCAAGGCCATTGATCAGGGCCGTGGTCACTTGTTGGAACTTGGAACTATTGGCAATCTGATTGATTTTGGTCAGGATCGGGGCGAACATGGAAAGGGCCTGATTCTTCATCCCGGCCCAAATCTGCGCCCAAGTCTTGGGCATGGAATCGAATTTTGCGTTGGTTTCGTCCGCCATAGCAAACATGGCGTTCTTCACCACTTCAGCCGTTACCTTGCCTTCCTGTGCAACAGACTTGATGGAATCTTCCGCAATGCCCATATATTTTTCAATGGCTCTTGCGATACCCGGCGCACCATCCAGAATGGAATTTAGTTCTTCACCACGAAGCGCACCCGCCGCCATTGCCTGTGTAAGCTGGATCATGGCGTTGCTCTGCTCTTGGGCCGTAGCACCGCCAATAACAAACTGTTTGTTCACCTGTTCCATGAAGGCAATGACCTGATCCATATTGCCACCGAAGGCGTTACCGGCGTTCAGGCCAAGTTTCGCAACGGCGGAAGCGGTGTCAAAATAAGCGGATCGGGAACGCTGGGCGGAAGCCATGATCTTCTGTTCCAAGGCTTCAACGGAACCGCCATCATCCACAAGCAAATTCAATCGAGCTTTGGTGCTTGCCAATTCATCCGAAATGTTCAGCACCTTATTGATCCCGGCGATACCACCAGCGGCAATGGCAACTTTCTTGATGATGGACAGAAGCCCGTTGGCGGAATTGCTACCCCCACGGATGGAATTGTTGAAATTCTGCTGTTCGTTGTTGGCGTTCCTGATATTTTCTTCAATGGTATCAAAGGCGGTTCCCGCTTTCGCCCATTCTTCACGGGCTTCCCGGATTGCCGCCGTGTCAACGGCTCTACCGGAAGCCTGTTGCATGGATTCAAAGGTGTTCAGCACAACCCCCATTGCCTTGTGCATACTCTGAAGGGGGCTGGTAACACCATCATAAAGGGCAATAGCGGCCCGGATGTTTCCCACAGGGATCACCACCTTTCTTGGAGAATAGAAGCCGGGGCCTTAATGGTGGCGGCCCCGGCGCTGTTTTCGTTCAATTTCCTTCTGCTTCTTCTTTTCAGCTTCCACCCGAACATCAATGGCCGCAATGATGAAGGCCCGTTCACGGCGGGGCAAAGCATAAAAGGCGGAAGGTGTCAAATGAAGTTCGTGAAGGCAATAGTAAGCAATGTTCGCTTCACCATCACCTTCACAGATTAGTTTTTTGCTTCATCAACCTCATCCTGCATGGTGGTATCAAAACCACACACTTCCTGAATCTTGGTCAGGTATTCGGCATATTCGCCGGGGGTCAGCATGGTTTTCAGAAGGGCATCAGCGCCCATGACCTTGTAGCTGTCCTGAAGTTCCTTATCATTCAGATTGGGGAACACGGTACAAGCCACGGCCAGCTTGCCAAGGTAAAGATCATAGTCGGTTTCCTTCTGATACTGGTTCTTCTTGCCGGGAACCGGAACACGCTTGGCACAGGACTTCCGAAGGGCTTCATCCTCGGTGCCGGTGATGGTCTTGATCTCCCAAGGAATGGGGTTGCCATCCTCACCCAAGAAGCGTTTGGAAGCAACAAACTTGATGTTCTCAACGGGAACGGCGTTTTCAGCCAAAAAAGCGGACAGGCTCATTGTTTTTTCCTCCTATATTTTGATACGAAAAAAGGCCCCGGCCCCTACCGAAGTAAGGCCGGGGCGCTCTGCTTACTGCATACCGGCCAAAAGGCTGAAGGTTTCGGGCATTTCGAAATCTTCAAAGGTGAAGTCCATATCTTCATCCAAGTATTCCGCATCAGCGTCAAACTTGGCAAGCAAGCCGCCGTCCATATTGCAATCCTTCAGGATCACGGTCTGACGGCCCACAGAAGAAGTGGGATCTTCATTTGTCACCTGAATGTCAAAATAGACATCCTCGCCGGTGTCCTTATAACGCTTCATCAGCTCACGGAAGATGGAAGTGTTATAGTGGAAGGTGGCGGAACCCGTACCCTTCCAGCCGGTGGCCTTATTGCCCTTGCCGGTCTTGCCCAAAATGGGAACTTCCGTTTTGTTCTTCTCAAAGTTGGCTTCAAGGTTGATAGCCTGCATGAAGTTGTAACGGTTATCCCCGATGGTCACGAAACATTCAGCCAAGGAAGCGGAAACAGCATCCTTGGCGTTCATGATGGTTCTATCTGCCATGATGGTTGTACCTCCTTACTGAACATAGACGGTCATATAAAGCTGTTCCATAGCGTTCACGGGGGTCACATAGTCAGTAACCACCACGGATTTCTTGGTATCGCCCTTTTCAACCGTCACATTTTCGCCGCTGAAGTTCTCAATAGCCCGAATATCCTGAAGTTCCGTGTGGTGCTTCACAATATCGTTCCAAAGGGAAATCCGGCCAGCGGCATCATTGGGAACCTTGCCAAGATACTTCTTGCCGAACAGAACGGCAATATCATTGGCGATCTGATCCAAAACTCGGATCGTCTGGTTGCTGGAAAAATCGCTGGACTTTTCATCCGTGATGGAAATGAAGCTGTTAATGTCAGTCAGGACACACACCGCTTCATCCACACGATGGAACATGAAGGAACCTTCCCTGATCCCGTTTTCAAGCTGGGTCTGCGTGAAATCGGTGTCCACATCGTATTCACCATCATAGGTCATGTTGGTGGCGCTCTTATTGACCGCCGTGCCGCCGATCACACCCGTAACCCAAGGGATCAGGGCGGTGGAAGTCTTGTCGGAAGTCAGGCCGTTCTTGACACTCACAACGCCTTCATAATCGGCCAGCTTACGGAAAAGAACCACCTGAAACTTCTTGCCCACATCATCACGCATACGCTTTGCGAAGGCCGCAAACAGGGCGGTGATGGTGGCCTTGCTCTCGGTACAACCCATAGCATTGAAGGTGTACGCTTCCGCCTGATCAAGATAGGTCTGATAGTCGGAATCGGCCACGGTGCCATTGGTGCCGCCCGTCAGGGGCAAGGAAGCGGTCAGGGAAAGGGTTCCGCTGGACTTCCAATCCAGATAGTCATTGGCCTTCAGGCCGGTGATAGCGGCCACACCTTCCTGAAGATCAACCTGAACGGTTCCCAAGAAGGTTTCCACATCAAACAGGGGCTTCTGTTCGGTGCTGTTCTCATTGGCCGTGATCACAACCCGAAGATCATTGCCACGGGTGCCGGGGTATTTAGCCGTTGCGTAGGTGTTGGACGCTTTTACGCCGCTGGAACCAAGGCGGAAGAAATGAACGGTCTTGGCGTGAAGGAAGATTTCACGCATGGGCTTCAGTTCATCCGCCGTGTACGCATAGCCGAAAATTTTCTGACTGTTCTTGATAAAGTCAGCCTGTTCCACCGTGAAAATCTTGCCTTCAGGCCCCCAATTCATAGCAAGGGGGATGGTGACAATGCCACGGTCAGAAAGGGTGGCGCTTGCCTGCGCCACAGAAATGAAGTTGATATATGCACCGGGCAGAACCTTGTTCTGCACCAAGAAGGTGCCGCCGCCAAGGGCCATATTATTTCACCTTACCTTTCATAAAGTCATTGATCAGCCCATCAATCTGATCGAAGGTGTATTCCTTCCCATCTTCCAAAAGGACAGACAGAAGATCACGCCGGTCAGCGTAACGCCTGAAGGTCAACACCCGTTCTTTGGGGAATACCACCGGGGCCGTGATGGTCGGTTCCTGTGCGGTGGCGGCTTTCTTTCTGGTAGCCATTCAATCACCCTTTCTTTGGCTCCACAGTAGTTTCCAAGGTTTCCATTGCGGTTTCCTCGGTTTCTCTGCGAAGTGTCAAATTGTAGTTCACGAAGAAGTGAAGAACCCCGTCTTGCACTTCATAACTCATGGAAGTTCCGTGAAGCACATCCCCATTGGGAAGGGTGATGAACTCCAAGCATTCCATCAAATCCCCGGCCATAGTGAACAATTCAGCGTTGTTTCTCCCGCTGGTTGGGAAATAGTGAACATCCAGCGGGTTCCGGTTCATGAATCGGTTCTTCTGCAACGGGGAAATGTCAGGCTTCAGAACAGCAATGAAAAAACAGGGTTCCTTGAAGCCCTGTTCCACATCATTCTGATAGATTTTGTACCCGGCTCCAAAGGTGGCGTTCAGCTTCATGGAAACACCTTTAATGATTTCATTGATCAACTGAACACCCCCTTCAAAGCGTCATACAACATATCATTTAGAATGGACGGAACCAAAACCTTTACTTCCTGTTCGGAAATGGTCAGCATCAGTTTGCCCGGAACCCAACTTGCCTTCAGGGTCTTACCCAAGGCGGGAACATAGCGCCCCGGTGTTTGCCGGTGGCCGTATTCCACATAGGACGCATATTCCAAATTGTTGATAACGGTCACGGTGTACTGATCCCCATGTTTTTCAATGGGAAGAATCGTCCAAGCATCCCGCAAGGAACCGCCCCGATACCCGGCCCAATACTGTTCCCGGATAGCCCCGGAACGGGTAAGAAAGGTTCGGCTTTTCCCGCTTGCACCCTTTACCTTTACGGTCTTGGGTCCATCAAACTTGGGGGCCACGCCAACCGGGGTTCTTTTCTTTACCTTGTTCCACAGGATTTGGGCAATCTTCTTGGCGGCATCCCGGCAAAGCCGATCCATGTCAACTTCCGAAAGCTGTTGAAGGCGTTCATCCAGCTTCTTCAATTCCCGGTAATCACACCGGCCCCATCTTGCCATCAGGCCCACCCCCTGAAGGGTTCAAGCATGATTTCTTGATGGTTGGAGAAAACACCCGGTTCACCGGAACGGGAATAGGTGAAGGTTCGTTCCACATCATTTGGCCGGGTGACAATGATCTTGCATCCTGCGGGAACCTTCACATCCGGGGAAAGGAACAGCTTCACCACCTGTTGGGCGGTTGCCACTTCATCCCCATTGGTTGAAGTTAATGTTTCAAAAGACAGCTTGCACGGCTGATCCTGAAGAAGCGGCTTTTCTTCAGAATCCGTCAGGTGGGTGACAGGATCGGTGACTTCCTCACGGATGAAGATAGAACACCGATCCTTCCACAACCGTTCCAAGGCGGTTCGCACGGCCTTATTCACCATACCAACCGCCTATAACGGTAGATTTCACCAATGCGCCCGTTGATCAGATAATCAATCAGGCTGTTCAACCTCTGTTCAGGGGTTGAACTACCTTCACCAAGGGCAAAAGTAATATTGGTGTCACCTTCCTGAATGGATTTCACCGCCGCATCCAAATCAAACCCTTCAAGCTGTCCAGAACACTTCTTCATGTTCAGGTATTCGCCCACGGCCATAGAAACGGCCAGACTTTCCAACCCCTCCGGGATTTCGGAAAGGTTGGAAAGGTTTTTGATCCTCCATTGAACATTGGTCAAAACCATATCCAACAACGGATCATCAGCGGCCCCCGCCACGCCAAGGGCCGTTAGCATTGCAACCGCTTTATCACGCAACGGGGTTCACCGCCTTTCTTACGCCGCCGTGATTTCGTACCAACCCTTGGTCTTGGGGTTGTCACCGGAACCGGGCGTGACCTTCACATAGCCGATACCGGAAGCGGCGTAATAGGTCTTGTCGCTGGAAACCGTGGTGTCAGCGGTGACAGCGGCGGAACCGGTGATGATCTTCACCGCCTTGGCTTCATTGGTCATGGCCGCAAGGTAATACTTGCGGGAATAAACCGTGTTGCGGCGGATGTTGCCTTCACGCTCCTGTTCCACTTCCGTACCCTTCTTGTTGAACAGGGTAACAGCTTCCTTGGTGGCAATGACCACCTTGCCGGTTTCGGCGTTCTTCTTGGTGTAGATGTTGATACCGCCCACGGTGCCAACATAGCCCTGCTTGGCGTATGCTTCCACATACTTCAGATCGTCCTTCAGGGCCTTACGAAGTTTCGCCATATCAGCGGGGTTGACGAAGCCGAAGATGGTCACGCCTTCAAGGTTTTCCAGATTCAGCATGGCCGCACCATCCACAAAGGCATCAAAGCCAAGGGCGGTGGTCACGATGGTCATGGTGGCCTCGTTGAAAGCGCCGAAAATGTCAGCGTTCACGGTGTTGAACATATCCGTACCAGCGTGACGGGTGCCGGTGGTGATCACCATGGGATCGGTCATGGCTTCCTCGTCATAATACTGGAAGCGGTTCTGGGCCATCTGAATCCGGTATTCCTTCTCGGTGTAACCGGCTTCAATGGTCTTGGTGTTGCCGTTGCCCATGGTCAGCTTCTCGGTGCCATCGGTGGCCTTGTACTTGTGAATCTTGCGAACCATGCCAGCAACGCCGGTCAGATTGTTGTCCACGGTGCAAAACTGCTGAAGATCAAGGTGGCTCTGGTACTGATCTTCAATTTCGTTGGACAGGAAAAAGTTATCGTAGCAAGTGTTTGCCATTACTCATTACCTCCATAAAGTTCTTTGTATTCGTCAGGATGGTTGACGGAATAGTTGTAGCGATCCAAGGGGTTCATGGCCTTCAGCTTTTCAAGGGTCATGCCGCCTTCAGCGCCATCACCCTTTTCAGCGGATTTGGCCCCCTTGAACTTGGTGCCGGTGGACTTCTCAAAAAGAAAAGCCGTGTCCTTGCCTTCCACCAGCTTCTTGACTTCATCATCAAGGCCCTTGACGGTTCCATCCTCCGCCAATTCAGCCTTACCGATGAAATCAACCAACAGCGCCTTAACAGCGGTGTTGTTTTTGGCCTTTGCACCGGTCAGGGCCAGTTCAACCGCATTGCTGATTTTCAGGTTCTTCAGTTCAGCGGCGTGATCCGTGTCCTTCTTCTTGTTATCGGCCTGAAGCTGTGTGATCTGATCCTGAAGGGCCTTGGTGTCACCAGAAGCCTTCTTCAGCGTTTCAAGCTGGGTGTCACGCTCTTTGATGGTGTTCTTGGCGGTGGTCAGTTCGGTGTTGACCTCATTGAACCGGGCCTTGGTGACGAAGGAACCGTTCAAGCCCTCCATAACCTTTGTGGCCTGTTCTTCAGTCAGGCCCCATTCCAACAGCTTTTCTTTAGTCATTGTTGTTACCTCCAAAATCCTTTTTTACCGTGGGTTAGGAACCACGATTTTCCCGGTTCTGTTTACCGCCCACCACCGGGAAACGGCGAAAATGGTATGAAAAAACCACCACCGGCCAGAAGGCCGGGGTGGTCAAATCATCAATTAAGTTAATGCGTCAATGATAATGCGATAGCGTTCACGGTTCGGCTTGTAAATGCCCCGTTTGTAATAACTCAAAGACGCTTTGCAAATGTTCGTCAGCTTGGAAAGTTCCGTTACGGAAATGCCCCGTTCATCCATCAGTCTTTGAATCTCCGTGCAATCCACAGGCCCATCCAAGGCCGGGGGCGTGGCGGTCACTTCCGGGATATTAAACCCGGCCTGTTCCAGAAATCCAAGCACATAGGGAAGCCGTTCATTCCGACAGGTAGCGGCCAGTTGTGCCGCCTTCATGTAATCGTCTGTGGTCAATGCTCTTGCTTTCGGGATGATGGAATAACTTCCGGTTTTGCGGATTGCGGGAAGAACCTCATGCGTCACCCAATGTTTGAAGCGTTTGGCGCTTTCCAGCTTGCTTCCGAAGATCAGGGCATACAAACCGGATTCGTTGATGATGGTCATGGTCTGTTCACCGGAGGGGGTCGTGATTTGCGACCCCCCTTTATCTTCCGGGTCAACATGACGGTGAAGGGCATCTTTGGTATTGGAATATCCCAAGGCAACCGCCACATCCTTGCCCACGAACCACGGTTCTTCCTCAATGGTCACGGTTCGCACCTGTCCAAATTCGGGGCTGGTGAATACCTGAAGTTCATTCATGCCTTCTTCACCGCCTTCTGTCCACGGGCAAAGCCCAGCTTGAACACCACGGCAATCAGCTTGAAAGTGTCATGATGATATGCGTCATAGAGTTCATCCAGTTCATTCCTGCGAAGGTCGTACTTACCGGGGGTGTACGCCTTCAATGCTCTTGATCAATTTTTCCATGTTAAACCTCCATCAATTTTCACTTGATAGAGGTTCCCAACTGTGATAGAATGGATTTATCCAGTTGGGAAACCTCTGGTGGTTTAGGGTGTTGGTGTACTTTAGTAGGTAGCCGACACCCTATTTCTTTAGTTTGCTATGCTGTTCCTGAATCCCCTTCCTTACTACTTCAGATCGAGAAAGATTTTCAGCTTCACAACATTCATCAAGCTGTTGCAAAGTCTGTTCATCCATCCTCACCCGAAGCATATAATCTTTGGGGTTCTCTGAAACAGGACGGCCTTTTTTAGCAACCATTTATTCACCTTCTTTTCTGTTGCTACAACAATTATATATTATAGCAACAGAAAAGTCAAGAGGTTTTTGAAAAAATTTTAGGCATAGAAGAAGGGAACAGGTTTTCACCTGTTCCCTTGAAGATTGGACTTTGGCCGGAGCGTCACTCCCGGCATCTCTTTTGCCCACTACCAAAAGGCGTGTGGCGTATGGGAACGCTTTTTCCACCTCAAAGCCCGTTCTTATCCTATCTAAAGTATAGCAGTATTATTCCCGCTTGTAAAGGATTTTCTTGTTCTTCACATTCTTCTTCCATGTGGTTTCACCAATTTGCCAGAAGGACAAGATGGAGTTTCGATATTCAGCGGGGTCACTCTCTACCTTTACCCGTAGAATCACTTTGAACTTTTCGCCATTTTCTTCAATTTCTTTCAGAATCACACCGGTATTAGGCTTGTTTGCTTCCAAGATGTAATCCGGGTTTTCCAGAATATCCGCAACATACTTAACGAACTGTTCGTAATCTCCGGGGTGGCGTTCTTCAATATGCTGAATCCGTTCCGGGGTGATAATCACTTCATCGGTGGCGATCTCGTCCGTAATGCAACGGTATTTTTCTATATCAATACGGCCTACCGTCTGCACATTGGAACCCTCGCTTTTTACCATCGAAACTGTATTTTTAATTATACTCCCGATGGTTGCAAGGGTCAACCCATCTTTGGAACCGTTGTCCACAAAAGTTTTCTTCCATTCGGAATAACTCATATTACCGGGGACATAGTAAACTTTTCCATCCTGATCCCTTGCGGCTCTTTCACCCATATATTTTTCATCAATGGCGGGAACCGTAGTTCCTCGGCAATGTGGATGAAACGGGGGAACGGTAACACCCGGTTGAAACTCCGACATGGGAACCACTGTTCGATCCATACTTGCACAAAATGCACAGGTGATGGAATCCAGCGTTTCCAAAATCTCCACATTCTTAACGCCCAATTCCTTATAGGTCTCTTTTGCGGCAAGGGCGTTGAAATAGCTTGTTTCCGTATTTACAAGTCGTGCGGCCTGGTACCGGGAAACTTTGAACTTCTTCTGAATGGCATCCGTGATTTTTTGGGGGCTGTCACCACGAAGAAGGCCCTGAACCAATTCTTTTTGAAGGCTGTCAACCAATTCTTGTTTCTTGAACCAAATACGGTCACTAAAGGTTCGCCCGTCCGTTGTCCAAGGCTTTGAAAGCAAGGTTTCAAGTTTCTTCTGATCCAGCCCGGTAATATCCCAGCCAAGGCCAACGCCCTTCTGAACCTCAAAGGCCGTGTGGGTGTAGCCATTGCCCACAACCTTCTTCAACAGGGCATCCAGACTATCAACCTGATTGCCATATAGCAATTCAAGCTGTTGTTGAATACCTGTCTGGACAGCTTCAAGGCGGGAAATGTGGAACCGGGCGGACGCATTTTCCAGCTTCTTTAACCATGCCGCATCCAACCCGGCCTGTTCACCGATCTTGATATACTGTTCAACGCTCCAATGAAATTCTTCAAGCTGTCCAGCGGTTAGCCATTTCCGGGCATCGGTCAGGCTGATTTGGTTGTTCACCGCAAAACGGGCATACCAGCTTTCAATTTCCTTCTGAACCGAACGCTGGGCATCCAAATACAGTTCTTCCATGTCCTGAATGGTTCGCTGGGCTTCTCTGTGGGCGCTGTCCTCCAAGATGGAAAACCGCCCACGCCAATAATCCGCATTTCTCATGGGCCGTTCCTCCAATCCTGAAAAATGGTGCTGAAGGTGGGATTTGAACCCACACGCCTTGCGGCAACGGATTTTGAATCCGCCGTGTCTGCCTATTCCATCCACTTCAGCATAGAAGGCCACGCTGTTTCTTCATAGGGGCTTGCGCCTTGCTGAATTTTGGTTCCTTCCTTTGTGGCCATGGTAGCCCGTGCCGGGATCGAACCGGCGTTACCGCCGTGAAAGGGCGGTGTCTTAACCACTTGACTAACGGGCCATGATGGGCCGGGGAAGGGAATTTCACCCTTTGGCGGGTAGGAGTAATAGCACCCCGCCACACTCAAGGTCTGCCCCGGCATATATTGTGAAACGGCGGGGGTTATTCACCCTCGCCATTGTCACCTTTGTTCTGGTTGCCGGTCTGGAAGGCCCCGGCGTATTCCTGTGCTTGTTCCATTGCTTCATCCTTTTCCTTACGCAACCGGGCCAGCTCCACTTCAACATCCGTAACCCACGGGTGCTGTTCCACAATGGTTTCCGTGGACAGAATACCAACGGACTTGGAACAGTTTTCAATGGATTCCGTTTCATTGATTAGAATGTCACGGTTGAACACGATCTGAAGTTCAGCGCCTTCATAATCGCCCAAGCCCCTGTTGCTGAAATCCTGATTGATGAACCACAACAGTTCTTCAAAGGCCGCTTGGAACTCGGTTTCCATGCCGTTTGCGTCAAGGTCAATGTCAGAATACATGGATTGAATGTTCATTTGATTGGGGTTGCCACTCAAACGATCATCCTTGGCATCGTAACCACGGGCATTTTCAATCAAGGACTTCTTCAGAAGTTCCAAAATGCCCTTGTAGTTCTCTGCATTGATTTCAACCTGAAGGGTTTCAACCCCGCCATCCTCACGAACCTTCACGGCTCCATAGGTGGAAAGGTTGTGGCGGAACTCACCAAGATTTTCACCATCATAGTTCTTCAGAACCAGAATGGTGTTCCGTGCGTCCTCTTGCATATTGTTTTCAAAGTCGGAAATCATGGTGTTGATTCCATCCTGAAGGGTTTTCACACGACGGATCAGGGGGATTTCCTGTTTGTTATACTTGAAGGGAACCAGCGGAATCCTTGTCCAGTTGAACCCCTTGGGTTCTTGGCCTTCTTCCTCAACCATGAAATAGTTTTCGTGTTCACCGGCTTCCACATCGGCAATCAGCATATCATTTTGATAGATATACCGGTAAATGCCATCGGCTTTGAAGATTTCCACCTTCTCCACCTTTTCCTTCTGGTAGCCGTTCCACACTTCTTGGGTGTAGTAACGAATCGCACAATCAAGGATGGTGTGATCATCGTCAGCCCAAAAAGGAAGAATGTCATAGGCCGGGAAATGCTTGAAGGTCAATTCACCAGCTTCATTGTAGTAAGGATAAAGCCAGCCAATGCCACCGTTCAGGGCATCTTCACAAACATATTTCAGAAGCCGGTAAAACCGTTTGTTGAAAACCTTGCCCAAAGCATCCGTGTAACCCTTATCCTGACAGTTCAGGGTGAAGGGCTTGCCCACAAGGTAGTTGGTTTTCTGATCCACCATCAGGGCATATTGGTTATCAATCAGGCGGTTGTTCGGAAGGTTCGTCACCACCTGAAGTTGACCGTTTTCACCAATGATTGTGCGCTGACGCTGAAGAATGTCATGCTGTCCTTCATAGTACAGATCACCCATAACCTGATCCTTGCGGCGCTGACTATTCTTCCATTCCTTGATTTCAGCGGCGAAGAACTGATTTTCAGTCATGCCGGTTCGCCCACCCTGAAGGATCAGGCGGTTGATACGCTCCATAGCGTTATCCAGAAACATATTCACTTACCGCCTTTCTTCATTGCTTAATAAACGCAAACACACGGAAACCGTGTGTTTTTCGTGTGTTTTGTTACTATCATGTTATTAGTCGAAGCTAAAGGCGGGGCCAACCAACATATCTTCCAGCCCGTAACGCATAGCGTCCATAAGGTGGTTGAAATCATCAATGGGAACATTGATCTTGGCCCCGAACTTATCTTCTGCCCATGTGTAGTTTGAAATCTCTGTGATGAAGTTCACGCATCTGGGATGAACAATGATGGTGTAACCCTGAATGTACTGGATTCCGTTGTTCACGCTGTCTTTGCCCTTCCGGGCGGCTCTGATACGATGAAGGCCAGCATCCCGCAATTCATCAATGCTCTTGGGTTCGGCACAATCGGCCTTGATCCGTTCCTTGCCGTAGCCCATGCCGGTGATCCGGTCACAGATTGCCCGGTTCGTCAGGGCCTTTTCATACAGTTCATCAAACACCCAAATGGTTCTTTCCTTCTCACTCACCAGCCCACAGAACAGGGCCGTGGGATCGTTGGTATAACCGAAGTCAAGGCCGAAGGCGCTTTTCACATCAGGCTTTTTGGAAATAGCCAGATAATCAAAGGCTTCTTCCCGCCAATTATCGAAAATTAGCCCATCCACAATGCCCCAACCCCCAAGGCCAGCCACCTTGTAGCGGCGGGGGTTGTTTTCCTTCATGGTGTTAAACACCTTCAAATCCGCCGTGTCCAGCCATTCATTACACAGGTAATTGGTGGTTGTAGCGTAAATCTGCCCATCCGGGCTGATCCAGCTATCATGGAACTTGTATGTGGGGTTTCCTTGGGCATCCTTGCCGGTGATCTCCCCGAAGAAGCGTTTCCTGATCCAATGCTTTTCGTTCCACGGGTTGAATGTCAGCGTGATTTGCTTGAACAGGCCGGTTTCTTCCGGGATAGCACCACGGATGGATTCATCCAGCATATCAAAATCAGCTTCATTCATGATTTCGTATGCTTCTTCAATCCAGCACCAGCACAAAAACCCTATTTCAACCGTGATACTCGTCACTTTTAGGGGATCATCAAGGCCCCGAAAGTAAATCTTCTGACCGGTGGGAAGGTAGGTCATTTCAAGGGGGCTTTCCTTGATTTCCCAATAGGCTGAAACCCCAAGGCGGTTGATTGCCCATTTCAGTTCAGTGAAACAGGAATCTTTCAAGGTTCTGAACACCTTGCGAACCACAAGGGTATTGGCTTCAGGGTATTGCATCATCCGTTTGATGATGTTCAGGGCCGTGGTTTTGGATTTCTTTGAAGCACGGGAACCCTTGCAAACCCGGTAACGGCCTTTGAAGTTCCAAAAAGTGGCGTAGCCTTTGCCCACCACTTCAGGAAGGCGGATCACCTTGGCCTTGGAGTTAATCTTCAAGTTGATCATCCCCCATGATAACCACGGGAACAGCGCCGCCCAAGGCCATCTTGTCACTGAACAGGGCATAACGCTTGCCAATCAATTCAGCGGCCTTGATCCGTTCCTTGGCGGAAACATCAATATCCGTCACGGTCTGAATGCCATCACCCACCAGCTTCAACACCTGTTCAGTGTGTTGGCCCCGCATTACAGCGGTCAGGTATTCAAGAACTTCTTGGGCATCAGCGATCTTGGCGGAATGAAGTTTTTCAAGTTCAGTTTCAATGTACTGCTTCAGGTCAGCAAAGGTCAACAATCGTTGTCCGATACTCTTTGCGGTCTTGGGCGAATACCCCGCCTTGATTGCCGCATCGGTGGCATTGCCGCTAATCAGGTATTCATCACAAAACTTCCTTTGCCTTGCCGTCAAGGTATTCACCCCCTTTGAAAATCAAAAGAAAAGCGCCGAAGGTTCCCCCTCGGACGCTTTTTCACTCTATATGATAGCCGAAAAAACACTAAACTTTCAACAGGTGAAACTAAACTTTACTTGGTTCTTGCAGAAAATCAGCATTTTCCTTGGCAAAAGCAAGTAAAGCCTTCCCGTGGATTTCAAAAAGCCATTGGGTGGTGTACTCGAATTCTGCGGCTAAATCCTCCCACTTTTTCAGTTGGATATACCGGCCCACAAGAACATTTTGCTGATCAAGGTCAGGAATCTTGCTGATCATGCTGAAGGCTTCCTTCTTCATGGTCACAAGTTCATCAATCCGGGTGTTAATATCTTCTTCAAGGGACATGATTTTTACAATCGTTTCCCCTAAAGTGTCTTTTGGCCCGGAAGTCTGAACCTTATCCGGCTTCAGCTCATAACTTTGGCTTGTCAGCCCGGATCGAAGGGTATTCACTGTATCTGTCAACCGCTGAATCAGGCGGTCAGTTTTTCGGATTTGGGCAAAATATTCTTTGGCCCGCTGGGAAAGTTCCTTATCAGTCACTATGTAGCACACATCCTTTCACACATCTGTAACCGCAAAAACACCGAAATATCAAGGGTTTTCAAGGGGTACAACAGATACCACAGATAAAATGGCAGTTTTCTTATATATTACTTATCTATATTTTTTTATTTTTATAGATTAAAGTAATATGGCATCTATGGTATGTGTGGTAACTTTGAAAAAATCCAGTATTTACAAGGCTTCCTGCCGTTACAGATCAAGTGTTTACATCTGTTGTCAATCTGTTCCCACCCCAACCCCTGAAGTGTTTTGGTGGGGCACATTTTTGAAAGTTAATTTTCAAACTTCCGTTGGTTCCACCTTTCGGCGGTTTCAGGATCACCAACATACGGGATAAATTCACATTCTTCTATCATAAAGCAATTTGAAGGGTGGGGGTGTTCAAACCAAACGATTATTCCCCAATATGGGCGGCTTTGTATGCGCCGGATTAGATTTGCCCCACAGAATGGACAAGGCTTTAATTTCAGCCCCACCCACCAATCATCAGGCATAAAACCATCATCCTTCCTTCAAAGTGGTTGGTATCAAAATGTGATACCAACCACTTTATTAAACTAAATTACCGGTATTCTCTCCCATTCCGTTTATCCTTCAGTTCAATCCGGTTCAACAGTTCAAACCCGGCCAAGCGGATAATGTACTTCAGAACAAAGATCAGATTGTTCAACCGCCGTTGCTGTTCTTCATCCTCTCGAATGATAGGCTTCAACCCCTCATAGGCGGTGGGGTCGGAATAGCCTTCACTATTTTGCCAAGGTTTGGGCATTGGTTTCCCTCCATTCCTGATACCATTCTTCTACATCACAGCCAATTTCTTTCAGCTTTTGGCGGGAAATCCAAGGTTCATCCCCTTCATCAAGAAGATAATATTCCCTCAACTTCTGACTTTCGGAATAGAACAGTTCCCAAGCCCGTTTCAGCCGTTTGGGGCCAAAGCCAAATTCCGTGTGAAGCGTCCACAGGATCATGCTTTCTTTGTCAATATCGAACCGGTGATCATGTTCCACAATCTGCCGTTTGATTTCCTGATCCAAAGCCTTCTGTTCAGCCTTGTTCAGTGAAACCCCAAAGATACTGCCGCCAGCTTTCTTAAAGAACATGGTATTCACCCCAAATATCATCAAAGCAAACCGGATTCAGGGTGTGAACCTTTTCCAACAGGATCAGGGCCACTTCCCGCATCTGCGGGTGTGCGGCGGGGGAACAGCGAAGTTTCAGGAAGTGCCGCCACTCCCGAATGTTGGCAGTCATAACCACTTCAGTTTTCAGGCTATTGGGCAGAACTGACCGGGCTTCCTGCGGTGTGGCTCCCCCATTTAATAATGAGAAATAACACTGTTCAGCAATAAGACAGCCATTTTGCCAACCCCAATACAAATCAGAATCATCAGGCCAGAAGCAAGGCTTGATCACCGTGATTTCCGAACCAAAGCCTTCCTTGGAGTAATTGCAATACCGGGTGCTTTCCTGACAGTAAGAAGCCATCCGGTGGCGAACAATTTCATGGGAAACCCCACGATCACAAATGAACTTCACCGTGAAAGAACAGTGTTCAAGAACCGCTTCATGGCCCCGCTTGATGATACCGGCCACGAAAGCCGGGGCGCTGGTATCAGTGATCTTGGCTTCAGACTTATAGCAAACCCGCCCACACTGTTCAAGGCGCTTCAGGATTGCGGCTCCGTCAATCGAGGTAATGAATTCCACATCAGGCTTAATAATCTTCATTTCTGCTGATCCTCCAATCTGCTTGGTATATCCTGAAGTTCAGGGTGTTTGATTTCCATGTAAAGGGCAAAGAGAATGTTCCAAGCCGCCGCCCGAAGGTGGGGTTCATCCTTCATACCCATCATGTACTTGGCAAGGTGCCGGAAGGCCGAATCAATCAGGCTATGAATGGGAATGCCTTTTTCGCAGTTGCGTTCCCCGTACTTCAGCGCCCCTTCTTCACAATGCTTGGAAACCTCCACCAAGGCTTCCCACGGCAATAAATCCATCCGGCCCTTGCCGGTGTGCATATCTCGAACCGCCCCGGTGTTAAACCGGGTGCGCTCCCCACTATCCTTAATTTCCATATCAACCATCCTTTCAGTTGAACCACTTAATCACCGGATCACCGGTGAAGCCTTTTTCCCACACATACCACGCATAGGCAATGGCGCTTTCAGGCGTGGCGCTCATATCCCCATTCTTATAGCAAGCCAACCGGGAACGGGAAATATAAACTGTTCGGGGGGGGGGTGTCTTTGAAAAAGGCTCCCCGCTTTTGCCCCTCCAAGAACTGAACCTTCAGGAACATTGCCACTTTCCCACCGGGGCGGACGCTTTCAAGCGCCCTTTGAACAAATTCAAGCCCCGCTGAATATGGGGGATTGGTGATAATATCGCCTTCAAACCCTTCCAAAGTTTCCTTCAGGAAGTCCAGCGGTTCAGGATCACCAAACCCCCGGTAAACAAGATCAGTGCTGATCACTTCATAACCGTGGGCCTGAAGAACCTTGGAAATGTGGCCTTCACCACAGGCCGGTTCCCAAATCACCGGGGCAAACTGTTCCAGTTCCAACAGCATTTCCACGGCTTTTGGATCGGTGGCGTAGTAGTCAAAGGCTTCCCGTTCTTCAGGCACATGGTTTGAACTCCCAAGGGTAGTGAATACCTTGTTTGAAGCGGCCATCAGGAATCACCATCCTTTGCTTCAATGAACACCCGGCAAGACCTTCCCTTAATCTTTCGGCTATCTGTAATTAAGCCACAGCGTTTGCAGATTTGCCGGGAAAATTCAATCTTGGAGAGGGCCTGAAAATTGTTGGAAATACAGTATTCTTTATATCGCCGGTAAACTGTATCAGTGGCTTCATTGATGATTTCATCAAGTCCGATTTCTTGAATGAACCCAATAATGGGGTTGTTGTTCTGCTCGTATTCGTCCAACTGTCCCTGAACCCGGCTGGAAGTGGTGAATTGGGCGTTCATCAGAACCCGGCGCAATGCCTTCAGGCCCAAAAGAATCAGGTATTCCATTGGTTCCTGCTCACAAAGTTCATCCTTGATGAATGGGCGGAAGTCAGGATCATTTGGGGTGAATTTGGCATCGAAGGGGACGATTACCAACCGCCTTTGAACGGCTCCGGTTTTATCCTTCATGCGGGGAATGTTGTTGGCGCTGAACAGGAACTTGGCGTAATTGTTGAACTCGAAGGGGTCTTGCCCTTTGCGCTCCACATTCACCCGATCACCTGTAACCAGCTTCTTGAACACTGACGCATTGGCAATGAATTCATCCCCAATATCATCACCGATGTTCGCCAGCTTCCCGAACAGTTCAGCGGTTTTGAACCTGTCCCCAAGTTCTTTCAGGTCAAGGGAAGCAATGTTGCGATCCCCCAACATATTTTTGACCACATGAAGGAAGGTAGATTTGCCGTTGCTCTTATCGCCAATCAGGATGAAGGCTTTACCAAGTTCATTGCGCCGGTAAAGGCAATACCCCACCATTTCTTCCAGCAAGGCCCGAACTTCAGAATCGTTACAGGCCAACCGGTCAAGGGTGTGATCCAGCAATTCAGAATAGGCGGCGGGGTTGTAGGGCCACGGAATCTTATTGGTGATCACGATTTCCGGGGTAAAGTCGGTAAAGGAACCATCCCGGATATTGAACAGGCCATTACTGAAAGCAATGATGTTCGGATTGGTGGCCTTGGTTTCACCCTCGGTTTGAAACATAACTTCCAAATAGGCCAAGACTTCTGACCGGTGCGCCCGCTTCAGGTTTGGGATATGCTTGATCATTTGGGCTTCAATCTCCATAGCGCCGGGAACATAGATACCATCCCGGTAAATGTGAAGCTGGTTATTGATCTTCACAATATGGTTGTTGTTTTTCAGGTACACCGCAAACTTATCAAACAGGAAGGTTTTATCTTTGAAGAAAATGGGCTTTTTGAAGGCTTCATCCCGAAGGATCGTTTCAAGCTCTCTATCTGAAAGGGGTTCATCCAGCACATAGCGATTGATCAGCCGGATAGTTTCACGGGCTTCTTCCTTGGTGAAATCCTCACTTTGAAGGGTCAGAATGTAGTTGAACAAGGCTTGGTTCCGCCCGTCCCCGGCTCTCATATCCAAGAACTTCATGCTGGTTTTTACAGGGGTCAGCCATTTAGGAAGGTCTTGAATTTCATCTTCCGGCCAGTCATACAGAATGGGCCGTTCAACACCTTGGAACTTCAGAACCGAATAACTGTTATTCCTCCCCACCTTGGCATCAGATACGATCCCAAGGGCCAAGGTCTGTTTTGTCCAGCTTTTTTCTACCAACCCTTCCGGGTTGCGGAACAAGAAGTGTTTTCCCCGTGTGGTCTTATACACCCGGCATTTCAAGGAAAGGTCTTTGACGATCTGGAACAGAAGATCACTGGTTTCCCCATCGTCCACATCAATCAAAATGGTTTCTTCCCCAAGAATTCCGGCGTATTCATCAAGGTCTTGAACATCTTCAAGGCGGTTCAACCGTTTCCGCCCTTTGAACCGTTCAAGGCATTGTTTATCTTTGGTCGGAACATAGCCCCGGAACAGTTGCATTGCTCAAATCCCCCCCCCCTTCTTTGTCAACTCCAAAATCAGCTAAACGGCTCCAAGCCGTATCAATATAATATTGCTTGTCCAGTTCGTCAGGAATAGGAAGGCCGGTCACATCGTCATTGATAAAGAAGCAATGTTCCGGGGTATTGGCGAACTGCTCCGGGTTTTTCTGCCGCCCTTTGACCATCTTCCCGGAAACCTTAAACAAACCGCCTTTGGATTGATCCTTGGACGCAAACACCCGGAAGGTTTTATCTGTCTGAACTTCACCGCCCCTGAACCTTTTCACAGTCTTTGAACGGCCTTTTTCATCCCTGATTTTTTCCATCGTGATCACCGGGGAATAAAGCGCATATTTGTATTTACTGGAAACCTTCACCACCTTCTGAAAATCTCGAAGGGAATTGCAGTTTCCAATAGTTTCTTCCGGCTTGGTGCCATACAGGAAGAAAGAAATAATGGCTTGATTAACAATGGGCAAATCATAATCAAGATCGGACAGTTTTTTTACATAGGCCCCCTTGCATTTCCAGCGGGGCTTCCCCTTTTCGTCCAGCAACGGGCCAGCGGGAACAATCAGATAGTTGTTCACATCTTTCTGAAAAACCTTTTGGAATTCATCAAATTCCAGCCGCATTCCGGTTCTTTCTTCCCATTCCCAACAAATATCATCAATCAAATCAAAATCTTCATAGCGCCGCAATTTGATCAAGATACCATCGGTATTACTTTGGATAATGTCACAGTGATCTTCCAACCGCTCTATCAGGTCAAGCAAAAGAAGCTGACCGCCAACACACACATTGTTTGCTTGCCGGGGATCATACATGGCATTGTGGCGATCCTTCATGGCTCCATAGGTGCTGTTCAGAACGATTTTATAAGGTTGTTGCATGGGGTTCTTTTCCGCCTTCAGCTTCAGGCGGGTGTGGTAGATTTCATCATACTTGGCCGGGTCTGCAACATTCCGGCTGATCCACCCATACCGCAACATCAAGGAAGGGTAATAGGACGCCACATCAACATTGATATACCATCCTTCCCCAAAATACTTGGGAATGGCCCCATGAAGCCCACCCCAAGCGAATACATGGGGAACACCGGCCACATCAATTTCAAGAGATTTGGAATAGTCCCGGTTCAGCGGATTTTTATACCAGTTCAAAACCTCTGTATAGCGTTCAATCCGCAAAGTATCAGGAAATTCAATTTCAAATTCATCATTGTGATCCCGCTGAATGGCTCCAAGGATTTTGGCCGAAAGCTGGGCTTTGGTTCGGCCAATATCGGATATGGGAAGGTTGAAGGTTTTCACAAGTGACATTTGGGCATCAAATTCATCAGCCTTGCGCCGCAACCACACTTCCACGGTTTCTTCCACATCATGGCGGCAATATTTGACAGTTTCGGCCAGTTCTTCTTCCGTCAAGGGCCGGTCAATATCGAAGGGAACCGTGGTTTCTTTGATGGAATGCCCCATGAAGGCTTCCAGCGCCTTTAAGCTGATAGGCGGATTGGGCATCACATCATAGTTGATCAGGGGGAAATTCCTGAACAGGCTGGAAAATCTGTAACCGGGCTTATCCTGCAAAATGATCCAGTCATTCACCTGTTTTGGGTTAAACCCGCACAAGATACCCTTCAAAATGTACTGGTCATAGTTGCGGCTATTGTAACCGGCCCAAATCGTCCCTTTCTGCTTCTCATAGAAGCCTTTCAATTTTTCAGGGTCATTGATGATCACGGTTTCCTCTTTGGCGTTCAGGTCGATCAGAACAACCAACCAATCATAAGCGAAAACCTCAAAATCATAGAAGATCATCGTGTCACCCACTTTCTGAAAATCTTGGTGAATTGGTGGAAACAGCCCCGCCACGGGAAGGCTTCACCTTGGGGCCAACCGGGGCGCTTGCCCCGGCATTTTTGAAAATTAAGGTGCAAAACCGCCAATCGAGTACATATAGTGCTCGATTTGATTATAAAAAATCACAGGTGGTTTTTCAATCCTCAACTTCAAAAACTTCATCAATGGACACGGAATTGAAGCGGGTATCATCGTAATCAATCGCATATTCCAGTTTGCCATCAATGGCTTCCGCAATGTCCATAACCATTTGGGCGAACTGCTTGTAGCTGGTGAAGCTGACGGGAATCCCGGAATCCAGCTTGTCAAAGAAGCCCATAGCGGAAGCGATCATGTTCTTGTCATTCTTGGTGCCATACAGAACCCGGTTCATGAAAATCCGCTGGTTCTTATACTCACCGGACAGAATTTTGAAAGACACGGCCAGCATGGGGCGGTTGGGGTCGGCCTTGGTTCCTTTGATTTCCAAGGTTTCCACCCTCACTTCATACTTGCCAGCGGGAATGGTGGGGAAATCCCCGCCGCCGTTCTTCTTGGCTTCCTCCACATCGGCCTGAAGGCCCTTCAGATCAACAGAACGATCAATCTTGTCAAAATCAATAGCCATAGTTTTTTACCTCCAAAATGTAATTTTTAGAAACGCTTCAGAATGTCGAACAGGCCGGAAAGGGCTTTGGCGGTTTTTTCTGCTTCCTCCATTTTGGCCCGTTCCTCGTCCGTAGGGGTGAACCCTTCCACCGGCTTGAAAAGATCATCTGTCAGAATGGTGTCAAACAGATTTTCCATAGCCGCTTCCGCCAGAAGATCACTGAAATCATCATGCTTTTGGGCATACATGATCAGGGCTTCTTTTGCGGCCAGCTTGTGAATGGCAATCAGGGCTTCCGGCTCAATACCGGGCGGGGGGGGGGATCAGGTTTGCGGCAACGGTGATCTTGCGGAAAAGCCCCTGCTTCTCCATTTCCTCTTTGAACTTCTTCATGGAATCGCACATGGTTTTTACCTCCTAAATCTGATTGGAAATAATCTTTCCGATTTCCTTCACGGAATGGGCGATCTTTTGACGGTTCACCCGGTTCCCTTGAAGAACTTCCATAATTGCGGCGGCTTCCGTCTGAATATCCTGAAAGGCCCTGCGGTTGCTCTCCAAGTCGCTTTCATAAGCGGTTAAGTCGGTGTCAACCTTGGCTTGGGTATAATCAGCGGCCTTTTCCGCCTGTTCTACATGGGTTCTCAACCACTTTGCGGCATCATAGCCCATGCAATCTTCCACCAGTTCCAAGAAGTGGCGGAACTCAAACAGCGTGTGAACTGAACCATCCTTCAGGCTGACCACACAGGGGCAAGGATCAATCTTCATCAGGCATCACGCTTCTTCCGGGTGCGCCGGGGCGGGTTCACATCCATCATGGGCGCTTCTTCCTTGGGGCGATCCCACAGGGGGCAAGCATCGGGGCCGCCTTCCTTGTGGCAACGGTGGCCGGCATCAATGTTGGGGCAAAGGGGGATTTCCGGGTTTTCGTTGTGCTGGGCAAAAATCCGATCCCCGTCAGGGCATTTGGGAAGGGCTTCCGGCTCCGCCTGTTCCTGCGGGGTGTCAGGATCACCAGCCGCCGCCCGGTCAGCATCTTCCACGGCTTCCGGGTCAGGGGCCGGGGCTTCTTCCTCTTTGGGCTTTCTGCCCCGTCTGCTGGGCCGCTGTTCGCCGCTGTCAGCCGTTTCCGGTGCCGGGGTAGCTGGTGTATTACCGCCATGTTTCATGGCTCCTGAGGCCTTCTGGTTGGCTTCCTCGTAAACCTCACAGAAGGCTTCATAATCCAGCGGGATTTCCTTATTGCGGACAGTCAGCCGCCCACCGCCAAAGATCACTTCCGAAGTCTTGAAGGACAGAACCCGGTCATTGTCATCCGCCACGATCCGGGCCACAAGGTCAACCATACCGGCAACCTTATTGGCAACCTTTTCCCGAAGGTTCGGGCGGATAGAACTGATTTTGTCACCGCTCTTGCGGGTCAGGTCACGGCTTCTGTCCTCATGGCTGATCAGGATGATGTTTTCATAATCCAAATCCACCAGCCGTTTAATGGTGTTCAGGAACTCGGAAGTTACCATATCCCAAGCCCGGAAGGAATCATCACTTTCATGTTTCCATCCCTGCCGGTCACAGATATACACCCGGCAAGCCTCATAGGTATCTTCCAACAGGTCAACCACAATGGTTTTGAAGTCGTTTTGCTCCTTTTCCAGTTCGGCCACAGCATCGGAAAAAACATCCCACGCCAACTGCCGCTTGGTCAACCGGCCTTCCACCGTCACCGTGTCCCGAATTGCGATATAGGGGGCATCAACAAACTTGATGTTGCCATCCGTGTTCAGCATCAGGGGATCAGGAAACTGGTTGGCAAAGAAGGTCTTTCCGCTGAAGGGTGCGCCGTAAATCCACACAACCTTCTTCTTGGTGGCGTTCAGATTGCGCCGTTCATTTTTGGGAAGCAACATATAATCCCATCCTTTCTGACAATATTCTTCATACTCACACCACCCGCAAAAGTGGTTTGGGTGCTTTTGAAAATCGGTTTCTTCAACCATGTGTTTTACATCGGTCAGGAAGTCCACAACCTTGTAAAGATTGAAGGGAACCTGTTCAAGCCACGGTTCAGCCCCGTTCAGGGCTTCCCGCAACCTGTCCCGGAATTGGGCCAAGGTTTCTGTATTTTTCTGCCTGATCTTCACCTTGGGGACAAACAGAAAATACATATTCCTGATCCGGTGTCCGGGGTGGGTCAGTTCATAGAAATACTTGTATTCATGCAACTGACCGGAAACCATGTAGCTTTTGGAATTGCTGGAATATTTGAAGTCGTACAGATCGAAGGTTCCTTCATCCACCGGGGCCAGATAATCCATGAACCCGATGAAGTCAGAATTACCAATGGGAAGTTCAAAGGTTCCGCCCGGTGGCAACAGGGCCTTTGCCTTGGGAATCAGGGCTTCCAGCTTCATCATTTCATGAATGTGATCATCTGTCAGAATGGGGAAGCTGTTGGTGTAGAAGTCCAAAGCCAGATCCACGCCTTCTTCAATTCCAGTGTGAAGGGCCGTCCCCAAAATCAGGGCGTTGTCCGGCTCCATGTTCGGGATGGTGTCTAATCCCTCAACATATCGCAACCGATATTTGAAAGGGCAACGGTTGAAACTCTCAACCCGGCTATGGGAACATCTTGTGGGCACGATTTCACCCCCTTTATCATGACTTTGAATGTGTCAAACCCTTCCGGGTAAAGCACCATTGCTATTCCGCCGCTGTCATTGATTTGGCGAATATTGCGCTTTTGCAGTTCTGACGGGGTTCCGTTGGTGGCCTTCAACTCCACTTCAAAGGCGATCCCATTCACCACAATCCGCATATCAGGAAGGCCGCTTTTCACATACCTTCCACCCCCCCAACGCTTTTCCCAATACCCACAAGGGGCAACGGGCATTTGGTCTTTCGGGTGGCCCAAGGGATAAATCCCTTCACTTTCCAACCAACGCTTCAGGCGGTTTTCAAAGTTCTTTTCACCGGCCATTAGAAATCATCATCCTGAACAGCGTTTCCATAGATTTCAAAGTAATCCACGCCTGTTTCGCCGGTGTCCTCGAATTTCTGCCCATTAGGAAGGTCATACTTTACCCGCCTTGCCATCTCAATGATGATTTCATAGGCTTCTTCCGTATCACTTCCAAAATGAACTTCCAGTTCATCAGGAACATCAACCAAAGCGGCCTTCAGTTCTTTCACAGTAAGTCTTTTTTGCAACTTTTATCCCTCCAAAATCTTGATCAGGTTGTGAATGCCACGGGTTTGAAGGCCCTGAATCTTGCCGGTTCCGGCATAGAACTGAAACAGTTGATCATCAGACTTCCGCCAGCAATGGAAATGGCCGGTTTGCGGGTTCTTTAACTGGTATTCAATCCCGTGGGCTTCAAACTGCTGAATAGCATAGGCGATCCGGTCAGGGTTCTTGGAAACCCGGTCTTTGTGATTTTGTCGGGCGTGTTCCCGCAATGCGTCCCAAACTTCATCCCTTGCCATAGGGTTTCACCATCCTTTAAGGCTCATGGATCAGTTCAAACACTTGGAACTGTTCAGGCAAAACATTGATTTCATAGTGATAGGGGGAAACATCGGAACCGCTCAAATCCTCGACAACATACATGGTGTATTCGTTCAGATACACATAATGCTTTTTGTAGGTTCCATTTTCCAATTCCACGGTTACAACCAATTCATTTTCAGAATTGTTGGACAGTGAAAAGTTTCCGATCAACTCAAAAAGCGGGGTATCTGTCCGGGCGTTGATAACCTCCAAGCGGCGGGTCACATTGAAATTGTCTGCCGCCTGATTGATGTTGTGGTTCACTTGGCTTGCTTCAGTACAGGCGCACAGGCTGACCGCCAAAAGTAATGGCAGAAACAACGAAACAATTTTCTTCATCACTTTTCACCATCCTTCAGGGTGATTTTCACATAACCGGCCTTGGTATTGGATTTAGAACATTCCGCCGCAATAGCGGGATATTTCTTCTTCAGCTTGGCGGAATCCAGCCGGGTTTCAATAGTGGGTTCAACCAAGGTCAGGTTCAACACATCACTTTCAAACTTCTTCACGCCAAACTTCATCATGGCTTCATACAGGGCGGCTTTCATGGCCTTTTCCTGATCCTCAATGGCTTTCTTGTGGGCCGTCAGGGAAGCAATAGCGTTCAGGGTGGCAAGCTGGGATTGCTGGAAAGCCTGAAGCCCCGCTTCTTCATCGAAAATGGCCTGTCCGCATTCATCCACCTTTTCCGGGCAAGCGTCAGCACAGGTGGCCCGATCCGGGCAGAAGTGGCAACACCCATCAAACTTGCCAAAGGGACACGGGTTTTCACATTTGGTCATGTTCGTTCAACTCCTTTATGTAGGTTTCTTGGTAGCCAATCACCCGTTGGGAATACTTACTTTGATAAATACCTTGATCCCACAGCTTGGAAGCGCCGCCTTCCCCCATGTTGTAGGCCATCAGAACCATGTGGGGATCATCATACTTTTCAAACAAAGTGTTCAGGATATAAACCCCCGCTTGAATGTTCTGATAAGGGTCAAGGAAATCTGTCACGCCAACTGCATTGGTCAGCCATTCATGGTTGTTCTGGTTAATCTGCATCAGCCCATAATCATTGGTGGCGCTGATAACATCCGCTTGAAAATTGCTTTCGTTGCGGATCAGGCCCATCAGGAAAGTAAAATCAATGTCATAGGCATCTGCCATCCAATAGATGTATTCCTGAAGGCTTTCATCCATCGACACATTCAAAGGGGTAAAATCACCGGCCTGAACAATGGTTCCATCACTCTGAACTTTGACAGCTTGGCCGGTATAGGCCCCATACAAAACCGCCGTGGTGGTAGGCTCCGGGCGGCTGATCCAGTCAGGCAACTTCACCAGAAGTCCGCCAATCACCAGCCCCATCAGAAGGGCCACGGTGAACATTCTGCGGAACCATTGGTTCTGTTTAGCCTTTGGGGTGGCCCGCCTCGTAGTTTCTGAACAGTTCATCGTTATAGTCCTTTCTCATTTGCAAAGTAGCAAAAATGCTTTCTTCAACAGTGCCGGGGCAAATCATCCAGTAATAGAAGCAAGGGCGTTTCTGTCCCAAGCGGTGAATCCGCTTTTGGCTCTGCTCCCACAGTTCCCAACTTTCGGGAAGGCTAAAGTAAATGATCTTATTGGCTTTTTGGAAGTTGCCCCCTCTTGCCCCGGCCTGATACTGAATGAATGTCACTGAATTGGAATGAAAGTTGTAAGCGCCCAAATCCTTCACTTCACCAGACTGAATGGACACAGGGCGGTTCATGGCTTTTACAATCCCCTTCATCCGCTCCATTTCTTCCGTGAAGTTATAGAATACAATCAGGCGATCTTCTGTACTTTCCACCAACTCCCTGAAGGCTTTGTAACGGTGGGGGTTATACAGGCCGCAAAGCTGACGGGCATACAGGCGGCGGGTTAAACTGGTATCACCAATCAATTCCCTTTCGGAATCTTCATTGGAACCCCAAAAATCTGAATCAAGTTCAAATTCCTGAAGCGTGGTGGTGTTGATACTCACCACCCGTTCCCGCCAGAACTTCCAATATTCCTTTGCCGGGGGCATTCTAACGGGAATAAAGTTCCGTTCAGGAAGATCAATCCCGGCATCGGCGGTGGTCATAAACACGGCCCCATATTCAGCCAGCTTCTTTTTCAGCCGGTCAACATTTTTGTAACCGGTGATTTTCTGCCGCCAGAACCCATCTTCTTCAACCCATTCCGTTTCAATGTACTGCTTCCAAAACAGTTCCTTTGATATGTTCCATCCCAAAAGGTGGCATTGGCTCCACAGCTTTTCATACTTGCCCCCGGTTGGGGTGCCGGAAAGAAGGATTACATTTTCAGGGTTCAACCCAAGAATGAACTTTGACCGCTTGGCGTTCTCATTCTGGATCAGGGAACTTTCATCAAGCATCAGCGTAAACCCGGAAAGGGTTTTCAGAATCTTCCGCCTGAAGGTCAGTTCATAGTTGATCACGCCAATCATTAGGGTTGGAACTTCACACTGAATCTGTTCCATGAACCATTTGAAGGTTTTGGGGTTGGTCAGGTCAAAGACACAGTTTCGGGTGTAGTAGGTTTGAAAATGTTCAATCCAATCAGAAACCTTTGAACATTGACACACCACAAGATTGATCCGGGTGTTCAGTTCCTGCATTTTCTCTGAACCAACAAAGGTTTTCCCAAGGCCCATATCAAGGTAATAGGCGCATCGGTTGTGGCCTTCCGTCAGGTCAAGGGCCTTTTGCTGGTGCTGAAATAGCGTGATCATCGCACCTGAACAACTTCACCCAAAACCTTCTTGGCATGGGTGGTAGAACCAAACAGCTTCTTCACCACAGCGGCACAGAACCCGGCGTAGTAGTCGTATGTATCACCAGCGCCACAGGAAACAATGGTTTTGGTGCCATCCGCCCACAGCACAATGGTTTTGGGGCCGCTGAAGATCACCTTCTTCAACGGGGGAACACCAGTGCGGTGAAGGCGGGAACTGCACCGGCAATTCATCCCGTTCATCAGTTCCGCCACACTCGCCAAGAAATTATTGGCCGGGGCCAACTTATCTTCCGAAAACCAGAACAGACCCTTGGAACTTGCGTCATTCTGAATCTGCTCCAACTCCACACCAGCCTTCTTCTTGCTGGAATAGTAATTGCGAACCACACCGACACAGCCGGTATATTTGCCGCCATACTCGGCATTGGGAAGCACCTTCACGGCCATTCCAATATTCAACATCTTGATCATCCTTTCTTTCCGGTCAGCCGGACAATATAAATACAGTTTTTCACACGGTAGGCATCATACTTTTTCGCCGCCGTCTGGTTCCACTTGCGCTTGTGGCTGGAAATGGTAGCCAACTTGTTTTTGGCTCCCTGATCGGTTTCATACTCGAAACACATATTCTTTGCGTTGCCGCTGGTCAGAAAATCTTCAATGGCTTTGACTTCCTCGCTCTTAACACCGCCATTGAAATTGCCCTTGGGCGGGGCCTGAACATTGTATTTGATTTCCATTATTTCACCTTCTTACAAAATTTCCGGGGCCGCTATCGTGTCGATAAACAGCAAATCTTCAGTTCCGGGGATAGGGTCATACAGGCTGACGGTTTGGGGTTCTTTGGCTCTTTTGCGCCGCTCATTCCCAATGGCTGACCGCATGGCATTACAGGCCACAGTTACGAACCGGCTTTTCTGCATATCGGGAACGGCAAACCACCGTTTCACACTGATCAGATACCGGAAGATAACCACATCAAACCATTCCGCCCGGTCAAGGCCCTGTTGATCCAAGTACCACCAAACAATATTGATGTTGTCCGTGGCGAATTGGGCTTCTTTCGGGGTAAGGGGGCGTTCATAGAACGATTTAGGCAACCGCACACCGCCGCCCACCTCATTCTTTGCCGGTTTCACTCATTCTCCCCCCAATCGTCAGGCAGTCAAGCCAAAGAAGCTGTTGAACACTTCAGCGCCCACATACTCCCTGAACTTGGTGGGGTTAATGTAGTAATTCCAGTTGTTCCCGGTGCCGGGAACCGCATTGCCGAAGGGAAGAAGCCCACGCTGAAGGCCAATCCGCACAAACTGATCAGATTTACCCATACACCGGGCCGCTTCCTTCACGCTGATCTTCTTCACCGGGGGCGGGGCATCCTTCACCGGGGCGGCTCCATAGCCCATCAGAAAATCAAAGGTCACGCCGGTAACATCGGCCAGCGCCTTGATCCGCTCCGGGCCAGGGGTGTTCTTCCCAGAAAGATACTGACTAATTGCGGCCTTGGAAATCCCGGCCTGTTCGGAAAGGGCCGATTGCTTCAAATCAGCCTGTTCCATTGCGTACTTCAAACGCTCTGCAAAGGTGTTCACGCTTATAACCTCCTTCTTATGTAGGGGAAAATTAACCTTCCCAATACTGATCAACCAACTTATGAGCCAGTTCCGGCCCAAGGGCCTGAACCCATTCCTTCCGGGCTTGCTTGGCTTCATCTTCCTTTTCGGCCTGTTCCGCCACATAATCCCGGTTCAGGGTGTCAGGGTGGTAATAGCGGATAATGGGGGTTCCGCCATCCACATTGCCAATGGTCAGCTTGATCCGGCCATTGTGGTTGAACCAGTCGTTTTCACACCGGATTTCCAGCCCTTCAGGGCCGGTGAAAGCCTTGAAGATTGCCACATCAGGCGGGGTGGCTTCCTGCTTGATGTTCAACCGGGGATGAATCCGGCTGATCAGTTCCCAAGCCTTCCGCTTGGTCAGTTTCACATTCATTAGATTTCCTCCTGAAATTCGCAATCGCAATCAGCGCAGATCACATGAACTTCTTTGGTGGCCCGGATAATGGCCCCGCAACAGGGACAAACATACTTCCGAGAACTGTTCTTCTTACTGGAACCCTTCAGGCCGGTGATCCTTGGTCGAACAAGGGAAAAACCAGATTTCCCAAGGCTCTGAACAAATTCAAGGGCTTCCGGGTTCAAGGCTGTTTTGTGCCATCCGTACTTATCGCCTTTTTCCACCGTCAGGCCGTGGGCTTCAGCGGTTTCCCGGAACTTCTTGTTGTGGTACAGACCAGAACGGGAAGTGTCCTGAACACCATCCTGAAGGTTCTGAAGGTGAACCATTTCATGAAGCAAGGTTCCACAGGTTTCTTCAAAGGGCCGGTTCAGGTATTCGGCGCACAGATTGATTTCATAGTGGCCTTCATCCTCACCAGCCTTCCAAGCCTTCCAGCCGGTACACCATCCATAGGCCCCACGGGTATGATCCGGGGAAACGGTGATCACGGGCTTTTCCAGCTTGTCAGCGAAGAACCGGGCATTGAACTTTGAAAATAAATCTTCAAGTTCTGCAATCACCGGCTTCAGGCTTACTTCATTCATGGCTCGTTCCTCCAATTAAGAGCACATATAGTGCTCGATTTGGGTATAAAAAAGTTCTTCCACGCTTTTACCAAAAAACTTGGCAATCCGAATTTTGACTTCATCACGGGGAACTCTTTCATCCCGTTCATACATGGCCCAAGAAGATTTCGTGATACCAAGAGCGGCGGCAATTTCTTCTTGGGTACGATCCCCACGCAACTTGCGAAGGATCATTCCCGTGGTTTCCTTCTGGATCATGCTTCCACTTCCTTTCAAGTTATTTGCCCTCCCATCATCAGCACCGGTGGGGCAGTTCCGGTGGACGGGGTTTCCCCCGTTTCGGGTTATCCGTTGATCAAAGCAAAATCTTCAATGATTTTGGCATCTGCCTTGTACTGATCGTTGTACGCTCTCTTGAAAAGGCTTGCATTCACATAGTCATCAAACTGTCCGGCAATGTATTTCACTTGTGCTTTCCGGTTATCATCCCACTTGGTAGCAATTACAAAGTATTTCATATTTCATACCTCTTTCGTTTTATCTTTCGTGCACCTTTTGTGCTCCTTCTGCCATTATAGTACACTATTTGTGCTCGATTGTCAATGGCTTTTGAACACAAATGGTGCATAAATAAAAAGGCCACATTTTGTGCACAATAACAGATTGACGAAGTGCACAAAATGTGTATAATAGAGGTGAAAGGGGTGTTACTAATGGCAAAGTTCAATGAACGATTGAAACTTTTGCGCCGGGAATCCGGCTTATCACAACAAGATTTTGCCAAGCAACTTGGAACTTCCAAAAGCAGTATCAATATGTATGAACGGGGTGAACGGGAACCAAGTTTAGAAACTTTGGAAGCCATTGCCGATTATTTCAATGTTGACATGGATTATTTACTTGGAAAATCGGATCACAGAAGCAAATCAGCATGGTTGGAAGATATTGATAATTCCATTGATCTTGATATTTTGCGTTCCCAAGTGAAGTTTGAAAACCTGTTCCCAATCGAAAGAAAAAGATACCCTTTAATTGGAACAATCGCTTGTGGAAAGCCTATCACCGCCAATGAAGAAATTGAATTATATGTTGAAGCCGGGGCAGAAATTGAAGCCGATTTCTGTTTACGGGCAAAAGGTGATAGCATGATCCGGGCCAGAATTTATGATGGTGATATTGTTTTTATCAGAAAGCAAAGCATGGTTGACAATGGGGAAATTGCCGCCGTGGTCATTGATGATGAAGCAACCTTGAAGCGTGTGAATTATTACCCCGAAAAGAACTTGTTGATCCTGAAGGCCGAAAATCCTGATTACGAAGATTTAATCTATACCGGTGAACAACTGGATCACATTATCATTCTTGGGAAGGCCGTTGCTTTCCAAAGTGATGTTAAGTAAAGGGGGACAGCATGAAATTCCCTTTGGTAAGACGATTTCAAAGTAAAACCAGTATTGCACCGGCTGAACCTGATCTAACAGAAGTTGACCGTGAAGCAATATCCGCCCAATTCTATATGAAAAACCGAAGGATTTTGGAACCGCTCAATCATTTAATTGTTGCTCCCAAAGTATCAGATTACGGCGATATTCAAGAATATAAAAAGGCGTTTGATATTACCATGCAAGCAATCACGGAATTAAAGCGGTTTTGTAATCAATCAGAAGCCGGGAAGATATGGTTTGAAGATTATTACTGTCACTGTTTCAATTCTAATCAACGGGATTTCAATTTAATTGAACGGATTGAACAAGAATATTACAATTTTCTAAACAACTATGAAGCTGTTCAAGATAAAATCGAAAAGAAAAAAGCCGCAACAGAATTTTTGCTTGTAAACGGAAGCTATGTAAGAAGAACCATTCTTCAACTTATCCAAGGTGAACCGGGAATTTTGCAAAAATCCCTATATTCTCATTTTGATCCTGAATATAAACAAGCCGTTATACAGGTGGTTCAGAACTTGGTAAAAGAAAAAATAGTATTTCGAGAAAAGGAAGGTAATTCTTTCAAACTTTATCTAAAACCAAAAGTGTGAAGTAACAGATACCACACATACAACAGATCATTTCACACCCTTTTATATATTTCTTCTTATATATTTTTTTCTTTTTCTTCTTTAAGTTACTGCAACATCTATGGTCTGTTGTCGCTCTTTGAATTTTCCCTATAATTTGCAAGGGTTTTCACAGGTTACACATAGCCACAGATAGACAAAAAAAAGACCGCCCCCGGTGGTGGCACACCGGAAGCGGTCAGGAGAAACAAACCCCTTTTGAAGTTAATGTTTCAAGTCCCATTGAACATTATATCACACTGGGGTTGGCTTTGCTATACCCATTTTCCACGAAAGGACAGGTGATATAATGCGGAATCCTAATGGGTATGGGACAGTTGCGAAGCTGTCAGGCAATCGCCGCCGCCCGTACATTGTGAAGAAGGTCATTGGCTGGAATGACAAAGGCCATCCAATCTATGATATAGTAGGCTACACAGAAACCCGTGAAGCCGGGAATATGCTGTTGGCTGAATACAACCGTGATCCTTGGGATGTTGACCGGGCCAAGATCACTATGAAGGAACTGTTTGAACTTTGGAAAGAAAAGAAGGCCCCCAAGCTGGGGGAATCCAACCGTTCATCCTTGTGTTCAGCGTTCAAGCATTGTTCAGCGTTATGGGAAAAGCCCTATAAACAAATCCGGTCATACCAAATGCAAGAAACCATTGACGGTTGCGGGAAGGGATATAGTACCCAAGCGGCAATTAAAAACCTTTGGGGCCATCTTGACAGGTTTGCTCTTGAAATGGACATAATCAACCGGTGTTTTTCTGACTTGCTGACTTCTGATCCCATCCCACCAACTACCCGCCTTCCCTTCAGCAAGGAAGAAATCAAGAAGGTTTGGGAACATCAGAAAGAACCTTGGGTTGACACGGTTCTAATCCTGCTTTATTCCGGGTGGCGGATCAGCGAACTTCTGAACTTGAAGCCGGAAGATATAAACCTTCATGCCGGGACGATGAAGGGCGGAACCAAAACCAAGGCGGGGAAAGATCGGGTGGTTCCCATTCATTCCAAAATCAGGCCCTTGGTTGAAGCCCGTCTTGCCGAAGGTGGCCCCCGGCTGATCAGCTACAATGGGCGGGTTTGCAACCAAACCCAATACCGGATTTTTTGGGCGGACATTATGAAGGCTCTTGAAATGAAACACACCCCGCATGAATGCCGCCACACCTTTGAAACCAAATTGGATAGCGCCGGAGCCAACCGGAAATGTATTGATTTGCTCATGGGCCATGTGTCCAAGGACACGGGAAACCGGGTCTATAATCACAAGACTTTGGACGAACTGAAGGCCACCGTGGAACTGATTCCATAGGGTTCAAACCGGTGAACATTTTAGGCCGCTGAACGCTGAACTATGCACACATTAGTAACAAGAAAACCCCGAACCCCTGAAAAATCAAGGGTTCGGGGTTCGTCTGTTTTTATTTTACCATAGTTGCTTTCACTTGATGATGCACAATCGCCCTCAAAACTTTGGATACTGCCCTCAATATAATCGAAAAAAGCAGAGATTTCAGTGTCTAAATTCTCAATGTTCTTTTTGCTTTCTTCGGAAAATAGAGATTTGAGTTTCTCTGAATCCTGTTGCTTACATGCCTCGATAATTTGTTGACACATCTTATCCGTTTCATTTTGTTCAGAGCTAAACCAGTCATTGAAATATTTGTTAGAGCAGCCTGTTAAACCGAGTATAATAATCACACTGGAAAGCAACAATACTTTTTTCATATAATTACATCCTTTACTGAATAATTGCAAAATCACTTATTGGATTAAGGTCATTACAAAAAATTTCTTACTATCATTATACTTCATCAACCTAAAGAATGGAAGATATTTTCTTACTCCCTAAAGCAAAAGCACCTGTCATTTTCAAAGTGAAAACAGCAAGTGCTTTAGAGTTCCATATCCTGTTTTTTGCTTTTTGCCTGATCCGTCCGGCTGACTTCACGCTCTGCAATTTCTTTCTTTTTGCGGCTCAACTGCTCTATAATAGAATTTTTGGCTTTCTTCTTGATTTGCTCCGTTCCGGCTTTTTTGACCTCCGGTTTCATCAGCGTGGTTTGGATTTTCTGAATGGTTGATTTCATAGCGTTTGTGATTCTGGCAATCACGCCATCCAATCGTTTCACTGCATACTCAACTTCTTTCTTTGAAGCCTTACGCTCAGGGGAGAGAACCCACGCTTTAGACTGCTCCACCAGCTTAATATCCTCCTTGTGCGTTTCCAGTTTTACAGTATCAGCAACGACCTCAACCGCCTTGTCATAGGCAATATCGGCAACCTCGTCCACCAGAGCTTCCACATCTTCAATCTTCATCGTGAGTTCTTCCAACTTTTGCTCCTGTGCTGCCAGTTGCTCCTTTTGCTTGAAAAGAATATAGTCCTGTTTTTCCAGATAAGCACGACCACCATATTCCGGTTCTTCTTCCAGTTGTAAGCCATGCTTTTTCGCCACATCAAACAACAGCACTCGGCAGGCTGAATCGAAAGTCATCTTGCGGTTATTTTTTCTTCCGACAGGCTTCTCCGGTTCTGGCAGTTCAAACCCCAGTGCTTCCAAAGCCTTTTCCTGTTGTGGGGCAATCTCCCCATATTGATTTTCACAGTCGAACACATGACGCTCGTGAATATGAGGGGTGCTTTCATCCAAGTGCAGTGCCCAATTCAGGATATGGACATGAGAGCCGAAACGCTCATTTACGATTTCCATAAATTCTGTGACGATCTCAATGAGCAGTTCTGGTGGAACATGATTATCAAGCGTTCCAATCTGATAGACCGTTTCCTCTGGGCAGGTCTTTTTGCTTTTGAGCAAATCTCCGGTTTCCTTATTTCTTTCAGGGTGTCGGTTCTTCACATTTCTTTCGTTCTGTCCGGTCACAAAATCACGATACCGCTGACGATAAAAAAGCTGTTCCACATCTTCAAAAGTGGCAGACAGCTCATTTTCCTTTTCGGGATTTTTGAAATTGCGGAAGCCATTGTAACAGTCCCAATAGAGATTTTGTTTGGCTCGTTCTTCGTCAATGTGTTCGCTGTTGGCAATGTCAAAACTGCGGTCATTGTGCTTCGGATTATAAACGCCATTCTTTCCGGCTCGTCCATTGTGCCTTGTTAATTTCACATGAGTTCCTCCTTCTTTTTGATTTCCCCGACAGGGGAGAAGGGCAGCGAAGCTGATTCCTTGCGGCTTTCTGCGTCAAGTAATACCCAGTACTAAGTGGCGAAACGCCACTTAACTGGGCAAGGCTGCCGCCCTTGACCTGCACAGGGATATTGCATTCCCTGTACCCATGCACAAAGGGTTGCACCCTCTGTACTCCCGCCCGAACAAACTGACTTCGCCCCGTCCCAAGCTCTGTCAGTTCCTTCGGTTTTACAAAACAGTCCACCGGACTATTTTGCAAAAAGAAAAACCGACGCATGATCGCTTTACGCTCAATACATCGGTTTCTTCATCTGACCTTGACGGTCATATTCAGTTGTGGCAGATTAGCCAATTTGAAAAATTACTCTGGCACATCTACTGAGTAGCTCAGACAATCGCCTCTTTTATTGCTTTTCAAATCGTTATAATACCACATATACATCGTTCTACCATATTCTTCATATTCTATAATCCCATCTGGCTTTTGACCTTCTACTTCTAATGAGTAAATTTCTTTATCATGTGCATAGCCAAAAACGAATCTGGTATCCGGATAATTTGGATTTAAGTCTTGTTGAATATCACTTATTGTTAAAGATAAATGGATAAATTTTTTGAAGTCTCCCCCATAAGTGGTATCTGGTGTAGTGGTAGCTGGTGTAGCATTTACAAACGCATATTGTGTACTTTCATTTTCTATCTTTTTTTTGCAGCGTGCAATCACAAAACCTTGAACGGGATCGTTATCACTTCCTGCCCGATAGAAAATAGTATCATACTGTTTGCCATTCCATATATGCAATATTTCATCAACATGATTAAGAAAATCTTCTGGAACAGAAAATTCTTCATTTTCAGCATTCAAAGGAGAATTCAAAATAGCTTCTTCGACAGAACTATAATATATGAGTTCAGAATCCTTTTTATCGTAATCACTCAAATTGAATTCGACATATGCATTGTCTTTATTGTCATCTTCCGGAACATAAGTATAACGACCATTTTCAATATGGTCATCATAATCAACAAACAGTCCAATACATATCAGCGCTGCAAAAATCAAAAAAACTATTCCTACAATGATTAGCAATATTTTCAAAAATTTTTTCATACAAAAGTCCACCTTCTTGCTTCATTTCAGTAAATTATATCATACCGATATGAACAATTCAATTCACGCTCTATCAAGTAGTTTTTTACTTACCTATAACGCACATTTCCGCAAAATCCATAGTCTCCGATACTTTCCTCACAGGCGATATACAGTCGGAATTCTGTCAGCTCATGAAATAAGAAAAACCGACGCATGATCGCTTTACGCTCAATACATCGGTTTCTTCATCCGACTTTGACGGTCATATTCAGTTGTCTAACATCGTACTGTTATAAAATCTATGTCATTTACGATTCTTCTTATGCTGATTTGTCCAGTAAGATTTTACAGGGATTCTTCTTCTCTCTATATCTTCCATAAATTCTTCTTTATCGATATTACTATCAATGGTAAATAGCTTTTCCCCATTTACATATACACGCACAGAACCTTTTTTTCTCTCGCAGTAGGTAATATCCCCAAAACGAAAAGTTCTCTTTTTTCCAAAAGTTGACCGCCATGTGATTTCATCTCCGTTCACTTCCAGTTTCCACATTACCATATTGACTATTCCGCTTATGCCTACTAAAAAAAATATTCCAAATATACAAATGACAAACATATCTTCTTTTTCCCTAAGACTCATAGCCGTACAACAAGCAAAAAATATTGTACCTACGATAAATGCCACGACAAGGAATTTCTCTGTTTTTATTGTATAATGCGTTCTAATTATTCCCTTTTTCTGTTCTTCCTCTCGTTCTTTAGCTCTCTTTTGTTGAAGATTTACAAGATATTTCAAAAGAAGAAGTACAACTAAATAGGGACCTATTTGTGTAATTATATTAAAACACATTCGTAAAAAATCATTCATTTTGCCCTCCATAGTCCCAGATATATAAAAATGATTGTTTGAAATCGAGCATTAAAAACCTCAATTTTTCATATTTTATTATACTTCATCAACTTAAAGAATGGAAGAAAAAATTTTGTGTGCAGAGTTCCTGTTCAAGCCTTGTAACGCACATTTCTGCAAAATCCATAGTCCCCGATACTTTCCTTGCAGACGATAGGCAACGGTCAAAACATCAGGTCTGCACCTGACATTTTAACCGCATATCAGCCCTGATTATCACATTGTCCCTGCTGGCTGTTCAGCCCATGCTTTTTCGCATATTCGCTGGCTTTCTGTCTGCGTTCCTCACTGTAAGGCGGCAGGAAGCGGATAGACAGACGGGACTTTGCCAGCTCATAAGAAACACCGCCTTGAACATTGGATTTTTCCAGTCGGCAAAGGTCAGGGTACTTCTTAGCAAAAGCAGCCAACCTCTTTTTCAATCCGGCGTTGTGGGTGTAGATATTTGCCTTGTCCTCGCCCTCATTAAAGAGAACGATTGTTTCTTTCTCAATCTTCGTAAGTCTCGCCATAGCAGCCCTCCCTATGGTTTTTCAACACACGCAGCTTGCAGTAAAAGCAACGATACCACCTTTCAACACCTTCAGCACTCAGCTTAACGGAAAGCATATAAAACAGCTTCTTCGCCACTGGATCGGGTGCAAGGGCAGCTACCATACGCAAACGCTCGACAGTTGCTTTCAGGTTCGGACAGCCAAAGGCATAAAGGGCTTCCATTTCATTCCGGTTCATCTTCATTGTGTTTTCCTCCTTAAAGTTTGATAAATGAAAAGCGACAGACACTTCATAAGGAAATACCTGTCGCTTCGTTTACGATATAAATTTGTTGGTTTTGGACTTGATAAAATCAGCAGTAAATCATTTCCTGTCTGATGATTTCTTCGGCTCGGTTACGAATAGAGTTCATGGACTGTACCCACAACATCTGATTGTCTGCTTTCATGGTTTCGGTCACACCCTCGGCTTGTTTCATCTGCTCAATGATAAGGCTGCATCTTTCCGTTGCCTGTTCGTCCAGGTCAGCAAGGTAAGTATGCAGTTCGCCGGATAAACAGAGGGCAGAGAACCTTGTAGGGCGGTACTGCTCCAAATATGTCCTGTGCAGTCTGCCCCACATACCGATAGGGCGGTGTTCCTCCGGTAGCTTCAAGTCCGGCACATAGTAATCGCCCACAAGAACATAGTCCAGACCGTTGCTTTTGTCATGGATTCGTGATTTCAATTCTGTCATGCTATTTTTTCTCCTTTCACTTTTTGCCGATTTGATTTGCTTGTGGCGTTCTGTTCAACACACACATTGCTATCAGAACTTTTTTCTTCTGCTATACGCTCATGCTCCGCAAATTCTTTTGATTTCTCACGAATCTTTTTCATATACTTACGATTGGATTCTCGTTTTCTGCGAAGTCGTTCCGCCTCTTTTTCAGCAGCAATCCTTTCTTCCTCTGTTGGCTCATGCTGCTCCACAGGTACTTGAAATTGCCCGACATAGTTAAGATATATCTCCACCTCTGTGGTGCGGTCTGCACCTTTTCCTTGTGGCTCGTGAACCAGAATTTTGTCGATAAATTCATTTATCATGGCAGGAGTAAGTTCTGTAATGTTCTCATACTTTTTAACCAGCTTTAGAAAACGCTCCACATTATTTTGACCGCCTATAATCCGTTGCATATCAGCGGTGTCAGTCTCAATAATCTTGTTCAGCTCGTTCTGCTCATTTTCATAATCAGTAAGCATACTCTGAAAAAGCCTGTCCGGCAATCTTCCAATCACATTATCTTCATAGATTTTCCTGATAAGCATATCCAGTTCGTGAACTCGCTTCTGATTTCTTTCAATGCGGTTTTTTACAGTTTCAGAAACAGCAATATCTTTCATCGCCGATTCTTCTTGCAGAGAATAAACAAACTCCCGCTCATTCAAAGAAACATAATGGCAAGTCTCCTGTATGGTTTTCAGAATGATGCTTTTAAGTGCTTTTGTTGAAATATGGTGGCAAGTACAATGCCGGTCATATCTCTGACAACCCAGATTATATGTGGAACATTCATAACAATCTGCCGGATTGGAATGACTTGTCCTTTTTTCGCCTTTGGCAGTATAGTATATTCTTTCTCGCCCTTTCCGCTGCCTGTGATTATACATCGGCGCACCACAATCAGCACAGTAAATCTTTCCGGTCAGAACATTAGGCTCGCCCATAGGAGCTGCTTTTCTTACATTCTGTCTTAACTTTTGAGCAAGCAGCCATGTTTCTTCATCGACAATAGGCTCTTGTGTATCATCAAAAACCACCCAATCTTCCTTATCTGCCCTTTTCGTCTTTTTGTCCTTATAGGAATTTTTGAATGTCCTGAAATTGACAGTCTTTCCGATATACTCTGGTCGGGCAATCAGAGTAGTAACCTGATTTCCTCGCCACATATACGGATTTTCTTTGTCATAGTTGCTTGCATGATTTCCAAGTCCCTTTTTGCCAAGATAATAAGATGGTCTTTCTATTTTTTCTTCTGAAAGTTCTCTTGCTATCTGATAAGGTCCTTTTCCCTCAATAGTCATGCGATAAATTCTGCGGACTACTTCAGCAGCTTCTTCATCAATAATCCAATGGTCGGGGTTTTCGGGGTCTTTCAAATAGCCGTATGGTGGAATATTACTTGTATGAGCGTTGCCGGAAGAACCTCTGGATTTCAGTACAGCTTTAATTTTCTTACTTGTGTCCCTGACAAACCACTCATTCATGATATTCAGAAAAGGGGCAAACTCACTGGTTTCTTGACGGTCACTGTCAATACCATTATTGATTGCTATAAATCGAACTTCCTTTTCTCTAAACAGAATGTCAGTGAAAAAACCTACTTGCAGATGATCTCTGCCGATTCTGGACATATCTTTGCAGATACAGGCAGTGATTTCTCCGTTTTTAACACCTTCAACAAGTCTGTTCCATGAAGGTCTGTCAAAGGTCGCTCCACTCCAACCATCATCGGTAAAATGAACAAGATTCGTAAAACCATGTTTCATAGCATAATCTTCAAGCATTTGCTTTTGATGAACTATACTGTTACTCTCTCCAGCATTATCATCATCACGAGACAGTCTTTCATACAAAGCAGTAATGCCATTGCTTTTATCTTTTTTTCTTCTCATGCTGAACTCCTTTCTTCAATTCCTATCCACTCCTTACGCTCACAAAATATCACATCCGTATAATGCTTGGGCGGCGTGGTCTTGCCCTCCTTTACGGCAGTTTCGGCGCAATCCAATACCTGTCCCTCCGACATCTCCGGCAGCGCGGCGTCCTGCTTTTCCTGCGCGAGATACCGCTTCCAGCCGGGAACGAGGGTGGTTCTGCCCTTGACGGTGAATACAGCGCCGCCGCACTCCAGCGTAACGGCGGTTTCTGCATAGCGGTGGGCGTCGCTGACCGCACGGAGAAGCTGCCCCGCCACAAGGCGCAAAATCCCGCGCTCTCCCAGCGGCAGGACGGAGGTATCCGCCTTGCCCGCGCTGGCGGTGGGGAGAATGGCGTGGTGGTCGCTGACCTTGCGGCTGTCGCAGACCTGCCTTGCGTTTACGCCCTCCGGTACGGTGGTTTCGCAGATGGCGGCAGCAACGGCTGCAAGCTCCGGCACGGAGGCTTCCAGATCGTCGGTGAGAAAGCGGCTGTCCGTGCGGGGGTAGGTGCAGAGCTTCTTTTCATAGAGGGCTTGCAGATAGTCAAGCGTCTGCTGGGCGGTATAGCCGAGGCTGCGGTTGGCCTCCCGCTGGAGGGCGGTCAGGTCGTAGAGCAGCGGCGCTTTCTCCGTTTTCTCCGTGCGTTGCACCGCCTTGACCGTGACCGGCTGACCGGCGCAGGCGGCGGCAAGACCGTCCGCCTCCGCTTTTTCTTTGAACTTTTCGGACACTACGGCAAAATCGCCGCAGCGAAGATTTACCGTGTAAAAGGCTTCCGGGCGGAACGCCCCGATCTCCGCCTCACGCTGGACGATGAGCGCCAGCGTGGGCGTCATGACGCGCCCAACATTCAAGGTGCGGTGGTACAGCACCGAAAAGAGCCTTGTGGCGTTGATGCCCACCAGCCAGTCCGCGCGGGCGCGGCAGAGGGCGGACTGGTGCAGCCCGTCGTATTCCCGTCCCGGACGAAGGTCCGCAAAGCCCTTTCGGATGGCCTCGTCCTCCATGGAGGAGATCCACAGCCGCTTCATGGTTTTCGTGCAGCCTGCCATGTAGTAGACGGTGCGGAAGATCAGCTCCCCCTCGCGCCCCGCGTCGCAGGCGTTGATGACCTCGGATACATCCTCCCGGCGCATGAGGTCCCGCAGCAGCTCGAATTGTTTGGATTTGTCCGCTTTCAGCGTGAAGCGCCAGCTTGCGGGCAGGATGGGCAGATCGTCATAGCGCCACTTGGCGTACTTTTCATCGTACACATCCGCGCCCGCCAGCTCCGCCAGATGCCCGAAGCACCAGCTCACAAGGTAGCCGCCTCCCGAAAGATAGCCGTCGTTGCGTTTGGTCGCGCCCAGCACGGCGGCGATGGACTGGGCGACGGAGGGCTTTTCCGCGATCACTAATTTATGGTGTGTCATATTCATTTTTCTCCTTTTCTGCATAGCAAAAAGCAGCCCCGAAGGACTGCTTTTCGTGTCTGTTGTTCTAATCGTATGTGGGTCAGGGCCGTTCAAGGCACCGCTTCCGGTATCGCTCGGCAGCCTCGGCAAAGGCTTTGCGCTCGGCGTCGGTTGGGTCCCGTGTTCCATCCAAAAGGTGGCACTGTTCATAGCTTTCCACCGCGCCGGTCAGCCTGTCCAGCAGCGCCTCCGGCGTGAGGCAAATCTCAGCGGTGTCCCAATTTTCACGCCTGTCATCCCATGTGAGGAAGGTACAGCCGTGCCGGGTCGGCACCACCTCCACGCCGGTATCTTCTGTAAGGTGCTCCCTGAATGCCTCCAGCACCCGTTCAAAGCTCAGCATCCGTATCACATCCTTTTCCGCTGCATTTGGTCTTTCATGGGTACATTGTAGCATCGGTGGGAGAATGCGGCAAGGGTCGGGGTCCTAACGTTCCGGCGCTTTCCCCCGCAGTTTCTCCCGTAGGTCGGTGTCACGGTAGCAGGGACGGAGGCAGACGGTGCCGTAGCGGGAACAGCCGTAGCAGAAATGTCCCTCCGGGGCAGGGGTGCGCGGCGTTTCCTCCTTTCCCGGATAGGGGCGCTGCATCATCAGCCGCTCCAGCGGGTTTTTGGTGAAAAGGGTCATGCATCCGCGTCCTCCGTTTCCTCCGGCTCGTCCGCATCGTCCTCGTTTTCGTATTCCTCATCTTCATCCTCATCGCCGTAGTCGTAATCGTCCAAGTCCACAGGTCCCTTTGTGTCGGGCTTTTTCTTACGGAGCTTGAACCAGTACAGCGCGCCGCCGCCCGCCATCAGGAGCAGCAGCACAATCACAACAAGACCGCTGCCGGACTTCTTTTCGCCGCCGTCCTTGTCGGGGCTGTCGCTCGTATCCGGCGTCGGGTCGGGTTCCGGCGTCTTTTTCGTAGCCTTTTCCTTGCCCATGCACTCCGTCATATTGTTCTTGCAGACTGCGCAGGCGGTGTTGACCGCACCTGCCTCGCACTTGTCCTTGCAGGAGCAGACGGGGGCGGAATCCTCGTCGATGAGTGCAAGCAGGTCGCTTTCGTCCACAAGGTTCAAAAAGTAGGTTTCATACTGATCTCCGTCCTCGTCCAGCGGCTTATCGTAGTCAATCACCAGATAGAGGGTATGGCCGTTCCGGGTTTCCACCGCGATGAACTGCTTGTTGGTGTGCTTGTCGTAGAGCAGGTCGCGGGTGACGGCGCTGCCGTTTTGGGAAAAGCCCGTCCCTTTCTCAATGGTGACAGGCGCGGCGGTACCGGCGGGCTCCTGTGCTTTCGCCGGCTCGGCGGCGGGCGTCTGTGCCGCAGCGGTCTTTCCCGTGCTGCCGGAGGCGTTGGAGGGCTTTCCTGCACCGGCATTGCTGCCGTTGCTGCCGGTATTGCCGCTGCTGCCGGTATTGCCGGAGGGCTGCTTTCTGCAATCGCAGTCTGCGGGACAATGGGCGCTGTGCTGCTCCGGCGTGGGGCTGGGCGCAGGCGTTTCCTTTTCATAGAAGGGGTTGGCGATCACCAGATAGCCCGTGCGGTTGCCCGCGTTGTCCACGCCCATGATGTAAAAGTGGGAATCCCGCGTGTTTTTGTCAATGCGGACGCTGAACTCGCCGTTTTGCAGGGTGGTATAAAGCTCGTCGTTCACATAGACCCCGGCTATGCCAGAGAGGGTGTCGGCGGCCTCCACGCGCAGCAGCGTACCGCTGACGCCTGCGCGAAGGACCGGCGCTTCAAGGTCTATGCAGCGCAGCTCCAGCGTCATCGTATGCTCCGTGCCGTAGGGGTCGGTGACAAAGAAAAACACGATACCGTTGTCCGGCACCGTGTAGCGGGCGAGGCCGTTGTGGGCAAGCTGCTCCGTCAGGTCTGTTCTTTCGGCGTTTTCCCGCAGCGCCGCCTCTACCTTCTGCCAGCCCGCGTTGTTTTTGTCCCTGATGCGGACCGTGACCGTCACCGGCGCGTTGTGCCAGCCTGTCGGAATATCTGCGTCCAGCGCGTATTCCGCCTCCGGCTGCGGCGTTTCCGTCGTTTCAGGCGGCGCGGGAGCCGGTTCCTGTGTGTCCGGCGTTTCTTCGGGCGTGGCGGAAGGCTCGGCCTCCACGATCTCCGGCGTGCTTTCCGGCGCGTCGCCTGCCGGGGCGTCCTCCATATCCGTCGCCATGGCCATGCCGGACATGGTGAGGAACATCAGGGTAAGGCAAAGGACGGCGGCAACTCCGCGCAGCAGCCGGTTGTTATTCTTCTTCATGCACATAGTCCGTATCCTCCTTGGTATTAGGTGTGATAAAGGGCGCGCCGCCCCTTTTGAGCTGTGTGAGGAACTGCGCCAGCTCCTCCATGCTCATACCGGTAGCGCGGGCAAGGCCGATGATGTCGGTATTCTCCAGCTCGACGATGCTCTCGTCAAGCTCCCTGTTGCGGGAGCGGAGGGCGGCGATCTTTTCATCGTTTTTCGCCCGTTCAGCCTTGAGCTTTATAATCTTAGGGTTCATTTTTTGCTCCTTTCAGTGAGATCAGGGCGGGGACAGCCGCCCGTAGGCAAGGAAGTGGGATTGCCAGTAACTTGAATTGAGGCTTGTGTACTGGATGGGGTCGCCACAGTGAAGCATCATGTTGTTGCCCACATAGATGCCCACATGGGACGCGCCGGTAGTGTCATAGGTGCCTTGGAAGAACACCAGATCGCCGGGGTGCAGGTTGGCGGCGGATACCCTTGTGCAGATGCCCAGCAGCCCCGAAGCGCCCAGCCGCCCGAAGCTCCAGCCCACGCCGCAGTTGTTGTAGACGTAGCTGACGAAGCCGGAGCAGTCGAAGGAGGTGGCGGGCGTGCTGCCGCCCCAAACGTAGGGGTAGCCGAGATACTTCTCCGCCTCCTTGATGATGGCGGCGAACTGCTCATCCTCCAGCGCTTCCGGGGGTATCTCGTACTTCTCATAGTCGGCGGTGTAGTATTTCCCGATGTACTCCGAGCCGCCGAACAGGTCCGGGCGGTTGCCCAGAGTAGCCATATACATGGCGTAAAGGGAGAGCTGATCCTGCGACATGATATAGACCGGCACATGGGAGAGGTTGAAGTTTTCCAGCTTTACGGTGCAGATGTAGTAGGTGTACGGCACCTGCACGGTGTATTCATAGCTGTGCAGATTGCCCTCCGCATCGGTATAGTAGCCGGTTCGGGTTTCCGTGCGGTATCTCGTTTCCGTGGTGACGGTTTCCGTCAGGATGTACTGCTTTTCAAACAGCATCTCCAAGACGCCGCCGACCTCGGAGATCGTCCACTCCTTGCCTTTCAGGGCGGTGATGGCGGAGATCAGCACATAGGGGTCATGCTCGATGTCATCCAACTCATAGCGGTATTCATCGTAGTCGTGGGTGCTTTCGTAATTGTCCAGATAGTCCCGCAGCTCGTCCTCCATGGCGCGGTAGGCGGCCTCTGCCGCCAGCATATCCGCGTCCTCACTGGGGTAGGTGGATACGTTGATGCCGGTGGCTCCGCCCTGAATCAGCAGGGAGCAGGAGGACACGGTGCAGAGGATGAGGACGATTATTGCCGCGATGCCGCCCACGATAAGGAAGCCCTTTTTGTGACGGGCGATGAACTCGCCGGCTTTCTTTGTGTTCTCCGCGGCTTTCCGCGCCGCCTTTGCCGTGGCTTCGGCGGCTTTGACCGTATTCCCGGCGCTTTTTCCGGCTTTGGCGGCGGCGTACTCCCGCTTGATGGCCTGCTTCTGCTGCCAGCGGGAATAGGGATTGCTGGAAAACTGCGTGTCATGGTGCTGCGCTGTTTTGTCCAGCGCACGGAGGTTGGCGCGGTCTGCCCTGGCCTCGGCGCGGTCTGCGCGGCGGTAGGGCTTCTCCTTGTGAGAGCGGTGGGCGTGCTGGGCAAGGCGCACGGCGCGCTCCGCCGCCTGCTCCACGCCGTGGGCGCTCTCCACACCCACATTATCCTGCTCATGCTCCCGAATCTCCCTGTGGACGGCGGACAGCGCCGCCGCACCGGGCGCGTCCCGCAGGGCGTGGGTGAGCTTGGAGGGCGGTCGCTTCTTGTCCACCTCCTCAAAGGAAAGGCGCGTTGTGACCGTGCCGGTTTTCGGGTCAACGACGCGCTGCTTTTTCTTTACGGTTTTCTTGGGTATCTTCGCCTCGGCCTTTTCCAGCTTTTGATAGGCTTTATCCGCTTTTTTGACGGCCTTTTTCAGTTCCGGCGCTGTCCGCTCCTCCTGCGTGAACAGCAGCCGGGGCGAGCGTTTGCTCATGGGCTTCACCTCCTTCGATCCGTTTCTGTGCCAGCTTGCAGTAGTCCGGGTTCAGCTCGATGCCGATGTAGTGCCGTCCAAGCTGCCTTGCCACCGCCGCCGTAGTGCCGGAGCCGAGGAAGGGGTCCAGCACCACGCCTCCGGGCGGGCAGCCTGCCAGCAGACAGGTTTCCGCCAGCTTTGGCGGAAAAGCGGCGAAATGCCCACCCCTGTACGGCACGGTGTTGATCTGCCATACGTCGCGCTTGTTGCGAAGCTGCGGGATCTCAGACGCCGCATACCCGTCCGGGCGGTGGTCGTTGATGCGCTGATGCTTCTGGCCGGGGATGTCGGCGGAATACTTGTTGTTTGCGCCGAAGCCCCGCCTCATCCGCGCGGGTGTGGACTCCGCCACCGGCTCCGCGATGGCAGCGGCATCATAATAGTAGCGGCGAGACTTGGACAGCAGGAAAATATGCTCATAGCAGCGGCTTGGCCTGTCCTTGGTGCTTTCCGGCATGGGGTTCGCTTTCATCCAGATGATGTCCGAGCGCAGATACCAGCCGTCTGAGCGCAGCGCGAACGCCAGCATCCACGGGATGCCGATCATGTCCTTTGCCTTGCAGCCCTCCACCTTGCCGTTGAGGGCGACCGCCTGACCGGTCCTGCCGTTGGGGTACTTGGGGTCGAGGCTTTCTCCCTGATTGCCCTTTCCGGCATAGGTGTCCGCGATATTGATCCAGAGTGTGCCGTCCGGCGTGAGAACGCGCCTGACTTCCCGGAAAATGGAAGTCAGGCGCTCCACATACAGCGCCGGGGTTTCCTCCCGCCCGATCTGCCCGTCCACGCCGTAATCCCGCAGTGCGTAGTACGGCGGCGAGGTGATGCAGCAGTTTACGGAGCTGTCCGGCAGGGTTTTCAGCACGGTCAGGGCATCGCCGCAGTAAATGCGGTCAGCCTGCATAGTCGAACTCATCCCTTAGAAGCGTGGTAAGCCCTTCGACAGCCGTGAGGATGTCCCTGCACACGCCGGTCAGCTCAGATATGGCCGGTTCTCCGTCGTACTCAAATACGTCGGCGTCCTCATTGGCCTCGTCCGCCTCACGCTCTGCGGCATATTCGCGCTCGATGCGCTCGGCATACTCGCAGCAGCGTTCGCCGGGGCAGCAGGGATTATCCGCAGGAACGTAACCGGCGTATTCCGGCTCAATCAGGTCGTTTTCGATGAGGTCGGACAAGTCCGCAAGGTCACGGGACTTGAGGTAATTGAGCGCCCTGCCCCAAGAGCTGAACATCTCCTCGCAGCGCTCGTCAAAGTCGAGGGTGGATCTGCGTACAAGGTCCAGATAGCTGTCCTTCTCGGCTCCGTTTTTGATGTAGTGCATGAGGATGGTCGCCATCCACAGCAGCTCCAGCTTTTCCTCGATGTGGCGCAGATAGTCCTCGCCGTGGATCAGGTACAGATTTTCTTTTTCCATTGTGATGATCTCCTTTACATTATTTATGGTAGAATCAAGTCAGGCGATCTCACCCAGCATGGTGAGAAACAGCGACTTGCCCTTGGGCGTGACAAGGGTATATACCCCCTGATGCCCGTTGACGGCGATATAGTCCTTTACGAAGAACAGACCGTCGCTGGCGGGCTTGGCGTAGGGCAGCAGTGTACCGGAGGGCGCGCGGTAGAGATAGCGCTTGCGGATGAGGAACGCGGTGAACATTTTCTCCGGCACCTTCAGCTCCTTTGCGGTGGCGCGGAGATTGGTGCAGCACTCCGGGTGAATAAATGCGTCGTAGAAGTCCGCCTTGGGCTTTGCCAGACGCAGCTCCTGCTGAAACAGCTCGTTCTTCCGCTGTTCCTCCAGCATCCGCTGCGCCATGAGCAGCACCAGCTCCGGGTTTTCCAGCACCTGCTCCAACACGGATTTTGTCATGTACGCGCCGTGCTTGCGGATGGAGGGCAGCACCTCCTCAAACACCCACGCCTCAAAGCGTTCGGCAGATGGCAGCTTGCTGTGGGTGATGAGGCGGTACACGTTCCCCTCGGTGATGAAAAGCATCGCATTTGTCTGGATCGTGGTAGTTCCATGCTGATTTGTGGTGGTGGAGACCCCGTCGCGTTTCACGACACCGTCTCCTTTACAGTGACGGCGCAGTGCGTCTCGTGTATTGCTGTACCCCAATGCACTTGCCACATCCGCTCCACAGAACAGGTACTTTTCTCCCTCCCGAATGATGCGGACGCTGCCGAACTCCTGATTGGTAAAGATTTCAATTTTGTTTTCCATAGTGCCGTTCCTTTCTATATCTTGTTATGCAGTCTGCTCCTGTGGCTTGGTGGTGAGCAGGTCGTAGAGTTCCCCGCGGGGGAAGCGGTCTACGAAGGGAAGAATGACGTTGCCGTAAAAAAGCAGCCCTTCGCCTTCACCGCTGTGGGTGACATACGAGAGCTGATGCGGGGAGATATTGAGCTGCCTGGCGAGAATCTGCCGGTCGCCGCTGGCCTGATTGAGCATGAGGATGAAATCGCTGTTCTCAAAGATGTTCTCCACCTCGCGGGAGGAGAGCAGGTCTTTGACATTCTGAGTGATGCCGGTGGGGATACCTCCCCACTTGCGGAAGCGCTTCCAGATTTCCACGGTGTAGGCCGCCGTCTGCTCCTCGCGCAGCAAAAGGTGCATTTCGTCAATGTAGTAGCGGGTGGACTTGTGCTGCTCACGGTTGATCGTGACGCGATTCCACACAGCGTCTTGCACGATGAGCATCCCGATCTTCTTGAGCTGCTTGCCCAGCTCCTTGATGTCGAAGGACACGATGCGGTTTTCAATGTTGATGTTGGTGCGGTGGTTGAACACGTTGAGGGAGCCGGAAACGTAGATTTCCAAAGCCGTGGCGATGTACTGTGCCTCCTTTTCCTCCTGCCGCCGCAGCTCGTTATACAAGTCCTCCAGAATCGGCATATTCTCCGGCTTCGGGTCGCTGAGATAATCCCGGTACACCATGCGCACACAGCGGTCGATGATGGTCTTTTCCACCGGCATGAGGCCGTCCTTTCCGCCCACGATCAGTTCGCAGAGGGAGAGGATGAAGTCGGATTTCAGGCTTAGAGGGTTCTCATCGTCGCTGTAATTGAGGTTTAAGTCCATGGGGTTGATGTAGTGCGGGCTTGTGGGGGAGATTTTAATGACCTGCCCGTGCAGACGCTCCACCAGCGGCCCGTATTCAGCTTCGGGGTCGCAGATGATGATGTCATCGTCAGTAACGAGAAACACGTTGGCGATCTCCCGCTTCGCCGCAAAGCTCTTGCCGCTGCCGGGCGTACCAAGGATGAGGCCGTTGGGGTTCTTGAGACGCTTGCGGTCTACCATGATGAGGTTGTTCGACAGCGCGTTCAGCCCGCAGTACAGAGCTTCCTTGCCGTCCTGAAACAGCTCCTGCGTGGTAAAGGGAATGAAAATAGCGACGCTTGAGGTGGTCAAGCCCCGCTGTATTTCGATCTGGTTCAGCCCCAGCGGGAGGCTGCTCATCAGCCCTTCCTCCTGACGGAAATCAAGGCGGGTAAGCTGGCAGTTGTACTTCTGGGCGATGGAGGCTGCCTGAAATACGTTGTTGTCAAGCTGCTGGCGGCTGCCTGCGGTGTTGACCACAATAAAGGTCAGCAGGAACATTCGCTCGTTGCGGCTTTGCAGGTCTTGCAGCAGCTTCTTCGCCTCCGTGCCGTAGGTGGCAAGGTCCGAGGGGATGATGTCCATGTCGTATCCGGCGCGGACGGCCTTTTTCTGCTCCTCGATGGTCATTTTCTGCAAATCCGTGATCTTGCGCTTGATGGTCTTGATGGTCTTGACCTGATCCACGGACTGGACGTGCATACTGACGATGAGGGAGCTTTCCATGTCGAGGAAGTCCGCCAGCATCCGGTCGTTCAGCTCTGGCGCTAAAATCTGCAAGAAGCTGGCGCAGCCGATGCGCCTGCCGACGCCGAAGGAGCGCCCGGTGCGGAACTCAAAGGAGCTGGGCGCGATGAAGTCCTTGACCGAAAGCCCGGAGGGTGCCAGCCAGTCCCACGAGAAGCGGAACGGCTCCTGCTCGTCCATGTGCAGCATCCCGTGCAGCAGCCGCAGCCGCTCCATGCCGTTCATGGGCTCCGCCGCCACGCCGAGGCGCTTGAAGTTGTTGAGGATGTCCGTTTCAATGCGCTCTAAGCGGGGCTTTGCGGCTTTCAGCCCGTCCGCCTCCACGCCGAAGGTCAGGTACTTGGTCTTGATGAGGCCGTTGTTGCCGCGGGCAAGCTGGTTCTGGAGCATCTGGGTATATTCCAGACGGATGCTGTCAAAATCGTCGCCCTGCGGCGAGATGGTGATGTACTTTGCATAATTGTCCTTGTTGGCGGACATATTCACAAAGGAGAGCTGAAAGCGCACGGAGCTGTCAAAGTAGTTGAGGAAGTCGCACCAGCCGTCAAAGATAGCGGTCTTGTCCTCGTTCTGGTTGAGCTGATAGTTGATGTCCTGAAACTGGACGGTTTTCGTGTAGTAGCTGTCCGTCACGCGGCAAATGCCGTCGGGGAACATCCGCTGGAACGGGATGCTGTCCTGTGCGGACTTCTGTTTCTTATCCTGCCGCTTCGCTCTTGCGATGGCGGCCTCGATCTGCCTGCGTTCGGCGCGGGTGAGTTTTGTGCGGGTGGACAATGCGATACACCTCCCGGTCTAAATTGTCCTGCCGTTCCAGAACGGCGTAGAAATTATTGGTTGCGTAGGGGCGCTGCTTGGGGCGCAGGAAACAGACCTGCACGATGTTGCGGACGATCTTTTCAAGGGGCTGTCCGTTCTTCTCATACATGGCCAGCAGGAAAAAGGGCAGCATGAGCAGGATCATGCAGATGGCCGCCGTGCTGACGCCGGTATGGGCTTTGAGCAGGAAGAACAGCGGAACGCCCAGCGCCGCGCCCGCGCCGAAGCATACGAGCTGGCGCTTCGTCAGGTTCAGCAGCACCTTGGTCTTGACCGCGTTCAGGTCTTTGGGTACGGGAACGTATGCCATAATGATGTACCTCCGTCAATGACTGTTGAAAATTGACTTTGCGAGACTGCTGGTTTTGAACAGTGTGAAGCAGAGCAGCACCGTGTAGCCCATGCACAGCCAGATGGCCGTGGAAATGTTGTCGTCTATGAGCATATTCTGTACCAGCACCGCATAGATGGCGATGCAGATGATGATGAGAAAGCCCTGAAACGCCAGCGCCAGCAGGCTTCTCAGGTAGTTTTGTCCCATGCCGCCCCATTCCTTGCCCATCATGGTGGCCATGGGGATGGGCGCGATGCTGGTGACGAGGTATATCTCGATCATTCTGCCGTAGATAATGATAAAGATGCAGATGGTCAGCGCCCACATGGTGAAGCCCACCACGAAGGATTGCAGCCACAGCCCCAAAAGCGTCCACACGTTCATCTCCAGCAGCCTCGCCTCGAGGTCTGCGATATGGTCGGCGAGGTTGATGGAGGTGTTGCCCACGATAAGACCGGAGGCGCTGTTTACCACACTCTGCGCCACCTCAAATACGCCCATGACGATATTCCATGTGTTGGACACGATGAGCACGGCAGCCGCCGTCTTGAACACCCAGCGAAAGAATACCCATGTGTCGATGTCGTGGAGGTTATTGCGGTCTGCTATAAGCTGTATCAGCTCCAGTGTCATCACAAAGGCGAGGATCACGCCGGCGATGGGCAGTATCACGTTGTCCGAGAGAGAGCGGATCATGCTGTAAATATTGGCGTTCCACGCCTGCGGGGTGCTGCCGATGTGTCCCGCCGCCTCCGCGACCTTGGCGTTGACGTTATCAAAGAGGCCGGTGAGGTTGTCCATGATGCCCCCGACCAACAGCTCCTTGAGCCATTCGGTGAATTTTTCCCATATCAAATCCAATGGGTCAGCCCTCCTTTCCCGCCCCCGCCCGCAGAGGGCGGGCAGGGGCGAAGGGTTTTACATTGCGGCATGGACGGGATTAACCGAACAGCCCTTTGAGCAGCGGCACGAGGATCATACCGATGAGCGCCACACCGCCGCCCGCCATGAGCTGTTTTATCCCTAATTAGGAGTAAAACCTTGCTCGATGGCGGGCGGCGGCGTGTCAAAAAATATATGGAATTGTTTTAGAACCGCCCCAGCGGGAACAGGTCAGCCCTTGACCTGTTCCACCTCCGGGATGGGTTTGAGATTGAAGTGAATTTCGATAGAAATGTGTCGTGTCTTATCGCTGTCGATGTGTTCATGGACAA
>ENA-OZIL01000072-OZIL01000072.1-human-gut-metagenome-genome-assembly--contig:-NODE-72-length-50368-cov-8.222984_pt1 | contig 50368 bp, 40 predicted proteins | sample MGYA00244057_ERZ653706 | MGnify/ENA primary metagenome ERZ653706 (study PRJEB26926, sample SAMN06165266) | human gut metagenome | biome: ENVO:00009003; feature: ENVO:2100002; material: ENVO:00002003...
ATGTGATACATGGCACGAAAGCCTCCTGGGTGGTCCCAGCGGACCACAGTACTTGCGGCGGAACGTGCGGCGCTGGCGCCGCTTCTGTCACAGCACTCCTATTATAAAAGGAGAAAAGAAGGAGTGTCAATGACCGGAGGACCAAAAAACGTCTGCGGCGGACAGCGTTCTTTGTTGAAAACGGCCGCCGGAAAGCGAATAGGCGTTCTGCCGGAGAAAAAGATACGAAACCTGGAAAAAATGTGGAGTTTTATCTTGAAAACAGGGTAAAACAGTACTATAATAACGGACTGTATGTGAATATCAAGGTTGAGACCTTTTAGCCGAGAAAGAAAGGGACGTTCATTTTATGCAGAACGAACATTTGAGAAATGTTGCCATCATTGCCCACGTTGACCACGGCAAGACCACACTGGTGGATGAGATGCTCAAGCAAGGCGGCGTATACCGGGAAAATCAGGAGACGGTGGAGCGCGTCATGGACTCCGGCGACCTGGAGCGGGAGCGCGGCATCACCATTCTGGCCAAAAACACCGCCATCCAATACGGCGATGTGAAGATCAATATTGTAGACACCCCGGGCCACGCTGACTTCGGCGGCGAGGTGGAGCGGATTCTGAAAATGGTCAACGGCGTCATCCTCCTGGTGGACGCCGCCGAAGGGCCCATGCCCCAGACCCGCTTCGTCCTCTCCCGTGCCCTGGACCTGGGCCATCGGGTGATCGTGGTCATCAACAAGATTGACCGCCCCGACCAGCGCATCCACGAGGTCGTGGACGAGGTGCTCGAGCTGCTGCTCGACCTTGACGCCACGCCCGAGCAGCTTGACAGCCCCATGCTCTTCTGCTCCGGTCGAAACGGTACGGCGAGCTATTCGCCCGATGAGCCCGGCACCGATCTCAAGCCGCTCTTCGATACCATCCTCAACTACATTCCCGCGCCCGAGGCGGACGTTGACCAGCCCTTCCAGATGCTCGTCTCCGCTATCGACTACAACGAGTTCGTCGGCCGCATGGCCATCGGACGCATCGAGCGCGGCGCGCTCAAGCAGAATCAGGAGATCATGGTCTGCAACTACCACAATCCCGACGCCGCGCCGAAGAAGGCGAAGGCCGTCTCCCTCTATGAGTTCGACGGTCTGGGCAAGAAGCCCGTTACCGAGTCCACTGCGGGCAACATCATCTGCCTGTCCGGCATCGGCGACATCACCATCGGCGACACCATCTGCGCGCCCGAGTGCGTGGAGGCGCTGCCCTTTGTGAAGATCTCCGCGCCGACGATGGAGATGACCTTCTCCATCAACGATTCCCCCTTTGCGGGCCGCGACGGCAAGTTCGTCACCTCCCGCCAGCTGCGCGAGCGCCTGTTCCGCGAAACGCTCAAGGACGTTTCTCTGCGCGTGACCGAGATCGAGGGCGCGATGGACGCCTTCAACGTCGCGGGCCGCGGCGAAATGTCGCTGTCCATCCTCATCGAGACCATGCGCCGCGAGGGCTATGAGTTCCAGGTCTCGCCCCCGCGCGTGCTGTACCAGACCATCGACGGCAAGAAGTGCGAGCCCATCGAGCGTCTGGTCGTGGACGTGCCCGCTGAGAGCGTCGGCGCGGTCATCGAGAAGATCGGCTCCCGCAAGGGCGACATGGTCGAGATGACGCCGGTCGGCGCCCGCATGAAGGTCGAATTCCTCGTCCCTGCGCGCGGCCTGTTCGGCTACCGCAACGAGTTCCTTACCGACACCAAGGGCGAGGGCATTATGGCGAGCGTGTTCGACTCCTACGCGCCCTACAAGGGCGATTTGGCGCGCCGAAACACCGGCTCCCTCGTCGCCTTTGAGACCGGCGAGAGCATCACCTACGGCCTCTTCAACGCGCAGGAGCGCGGCCAGCTGTTCATCGGCGCGGGCGTGCCGGTGTACGAGGGCATGGTCGTGGGCGTCAGCCCCAAGCAGGAGGATATCACCGTCAACGTCTGCAAGAAGAAGCAGCTGACCAATATGCGTGCCTCCGGCTCGGACGACGCGCTGCGTCTGGTCCCGCCCAAGCAGATGAGCCTGGAGCAGTGCCTCGAATTCCTCGCTGACGACGAGCTGCTGGAGGTCACGCCGCACGCGCTGCGCATCCGCAAGACCATCCTCAACCACGAAAAGCGCATGAAGGCCACCCACGGCGGCAAGAAGTAAATGGAAAAGAACAGGGAACGGCTTGCGCCGTTCCCTGTTTGCAAAAGGATGCCTTCAGGCAGAAAATCGGGGCTTGCTACCACCGGTAGCGGAAGTTCCAGCCATAGTTGATAGTGTGCAACGCCCAAATCCCGTAGAATTTCCCCATAAGGAGGAACGAGAAATGCTGTCAGAAACGATCTATCGGCTCAGACGAAGGGCGGGACTTTCCCAAGAGCAGCTTGCGGAAACCATCGGCGTTTCCAGACAGGCGATCTCTAAGTGGGAAAGCGGAACATCCACGCCGGAGCTGGATAAGCTGTTGGCGCTCAGCGAATGCTTCCACGTTACGCTGGATGAGCTGACCGGCGGAACACCGTGCGAAGCGGATACCGGATCGGTGCGGCGGACAAAGACGGACGGTTTCCGGCAGACAACGCAGAAGGTCGGCATTGGCTTATGTGTGCTTGGCGCGGTCCTTCTGCTGGCGGTGGGCGCGGTCATGCTGGCTGTACCGGATGCTGCGGATCGGCTGAACGAGTCCTCTGCGGTCACGCTCAACGGCTCGGGGCTGTTGCTGGTGCTTTGCGTCCTTTTCATGGCGGCAGGTCTGGTGCTGATCCTCCGGAAAAAGTAAAAGGAGAAACTGCTATGAAAACATGGAGCATCGTATTTGCCGCGCTTGCCGTGCTGCTCTCCGACGTGATGTGCGCCGTGGTGGCGTACCTTTATCGGGATATGCTCTGCGGCATTGCGCACGACTGCTACAGCGCACCGGCCGGCGTTGCCTTTTTGTACGCGATCCCGTTCGCGGCGGGGATCATTATATGCGCGGCGCTAGCCTGTGTGCTCAAGAAAAAAGCATAAAAGAAAGACTCCGTCCGCCGGATGGAGTCTTTCTTTCCGTTATCCGATCCCGAACAGCCGTCTGCCGTTCTCGGCGGTCAGGCGGATCAGCTCGTCTGTGTCCAGACCCCGCAGCGCCGCGAGCTTTTCCGCGATATAGCGGACGCTGCGCGAGTCGTTGCGCGTACCGCGCACGGGGACGGGGGCCATATAGGGGCTGTCCGTTTCGAGCAGCATCCGGTCGAGCGGGCACTCGAGCGCGACCTCGACCGTTTTGCGGGCATTTTTGTAGGTCACGGGGCCGTCAAAGCCGAGATACCAGCCGCGCTTTAGAAGCTCGCGCGCCATCTCGACGCTGCCGGAGAAGCAGTGGAACACACCGCGCACAGCGGGAAATTCCTGCACGATGGCAAGACTGTCGGCGTGCGCCTCGCGGTCGTGCACGATGACGGGGAGGCCCAGCTCCTGCGCCAGCGCAAGCTGATCGCGCAGCACCCTCTGCTGAAGCTCTCGCGGCGGGTTCTGCTCCCAGTAGTAGTCCAGCCCGATCTCGCCGATGGCAACGACCTTCGGCTCCCGCGCCCACGCGCGGAGCGCGTCCAGACTGTCCTCCGTGTAGGGCGCGCAGTTCTCGGGATGCCAGCCGACGGCGGCGTAGACGTGCGGATAGGTCCGCGCCAGCTCCACCGCGCGGCGGGAGGAGCCCAAATCGCAGCCGGGGTCGAGGATCAGCCCCACGCCGTGTTCGGGCATGGAGGCGAGCAGCGTCTCACGGTCGGCGTCAAACGCCTCGTCGTCGTAGTGCGCGTGGGTGTCAAAAATCAAGCTCATAGGATGTCCTTTCTTTTTGTTAGAGGGGATGATCCTCGACAAAAGGGCAGTTTTACAAACGGTGTACAGCCTTGCTGCTGAAATAAAGCTTCCTATTGGCAGTTCGTGGGTCGAGGGGAAAGCGCCGAAGCGCCGCCGGTGGCGGAAAAAGCGAGGCGGTTTCGAGGAAGCGGCGCAATTGGCGCGCCCAAAGAGGCGCGGGAATTGCTTTGCCGCGACGGTGAAGAAGCCCCTCGTTGTCTCTGGGGTTCTAAAGGGGCTATCTCTCCGACCGAGAGATAGCCCCTTTGCTTCTATTTCAGCACAGCTTTGCGCCGGCGGGGATCTTATCGTCCACCATAATGAGGTTCAGGACCTCCTGCCCCTTCTCGGTGTGGGTGGCGGAGAGCAGCATACCGCAGCTCTCGAGCCCCATCATCTTACGCGGCGGCAGGTTGACGATGGCGACCAGCGTCTTGCCGACGAGCTGCTCCGGCTCGTACCACTTGTGGATGCCGGAGAGGATCTGGCGGTCGGTGCCGGTGCCGTCGTCGAGCGTGAAGCGCAGCAGCTTATCGCTCTTCTTCACGGCTTCGCAGGCCTTGACCTTGACGACGCGGAAATCGGATCTGCAGAAGGTGTCGAAATCGACCTTCTCCTCCGTCAGAGGCTCGATCTCCAGCGCGGGGAGCGCGGCCTTCTTTTGCGCCTCCTGAATGGCCTCCAGCTCGGCGAGCGCCTTTTCCATGTCGATGCGCGGGAAGATGGCCTCGCCCTTGTGGACGGTGACGCTTGCGCTCAGGCGGCCCCATTCGGCGGCGCTGTCCCAATCGCGGCAGTCCGCCGCCGCGCCGAGGCGCGCGAAGATCTTCTCGCAGGAGGCGGGAATGAACGGCGTGAGCAGGATGGTGCAGATGCGGATGGCCTCGAGGAGGTTGTACATCACGCTGGCAAGGCGCGCGCGGTTGGCCTCGTCCTTGGCGAGCACCCACGGCGCGGTCTCGTCGATATACTTGTTCGCGCGCTGAATGACCTTGAAGATGGCCTCCAGACCGTTCTGGAACTGGAACTTCTCCATCTCGGCCTCGTACTTGCCGCGCAGGGCGGAGGCCGCCGCGATGAGATCGGCGTCGAACTCGCCCTCGGCGCGCTCGACGGGCAGCGTGCCGCCGAAATACTTCTCGACCATGGCGGTCGTGCGGGAAACGAGGTTTCCGAGGTCATTGGCAAGATCGACGTTGATGGTGTTGATGAGCAGCTCATTGCTGAAATTGCCGTCGGAGCCGAACGGGAAGGTACGCAGCAGGAAGAAACGCAGCGCGTCCACGCCGAAGCGCTCGGCAAGCACATAGGGATCGACGACATTGCCCTTGGATTTGCTCATCTTGCCGCCGTCCATGACGAGCCAGCCGTGGCCGTAGACGTGCTTGGGCAGCGGCATACCCATGCTCATGAGCATCGCGGGCCAGATGATGGAGTGGAAGCGGACGATCTCCTTGCCAACGAAGTGGACGTCGGCGGGCCAGAACTTATCGTAATCGTCGTACTTTTCGTTCATGAAGCCGAGAGCGGTGCAGTAGTTGAACAGCGCATCGACCCAGACATAGACGACGTGACCGGGGTCGAAGTCCACCGGCACGCCCCAGGTGAAGCTCGTGCGGGAAACGCACAGATCCTCAAGGCCGGGCTTGATGAAGTTGTTCACCATCTCGTTCACGCGGCTGGCGGGCTGGAGGAAATCTGTGTCCTCAAGCAGGTGCTGCACGCGGTCGGCGTACTTACTCAGCTTGAAGAAGTAGGCCTCCTCTTCAGCGTCCTCCACCTCACGCCCGCAGTCGGGGCACTTGCCGTCCACGAGCTGGCTCTCGGTCCAGAAGCTCTCGCAGGGCTTGCAGTATTTGCCGACGTACTTGCCCTTGTAGATGTCGCCGTTGTCGTGCATCTTCCTGAAGATATTCTGGATGGCCTCGACGTGGTAATCGTCGGTGGTGCGGATGAAGCGGTCGTTTGAGATGTTCATCAGCTTCCACAGGTCGAGGATGCCCTTCTCGCCGCAGACGATGTTGTCCACGAACTGCTGCGGGGTCACGCCCGCGGCCTTGGCCTTGTCCTCGATCTTCTGACCGTGCTCGTCCGTTCCGGTCAGGAACATCACGTCATAGCCGGTCAGGCGCTTGTAGCGCGCCATCGCGTCGGTCGCCACCGTGCAGTAGGTGTGGCCGATGTGCAGCTTGTCCGACGGGTAGTAAATGGGCGTGGTGATATAGAATCGTTTCTGTTCCATGGGTATCTTCCTCTTTTCCTGCCCGCGCCGAATGAAAGCGGGGCATAAATTCTCTTTAGTTTAGCACATTTGAGGACATTTTTGCAAGAGGTACGGCGTTATTTGCGCGGGCTCCGCGCAAATAACGCCGTTTTTTTGAGGTATTCTTACGCGATGGCGCGCTTTTCCAGCGCACGCAGCAGCGGTACGCCGAGCAGGAAGCACACGGCGGCCTCGCCGATGCCGACCGTCAGCGCGTTGTAGGCGAACAGCCCCGCGAACGCGGAGGAGAAGCCCGTGCTTTCCCACGCGAGCATCGCGCCGACAAGGACCATGTTGCATACCACCGGCGGCACGGCGGCGGTCCATGCGCTGCGGCAGCGGCCCGACCACACGGCGGCGAGCAGCGTGGCGAGCGTGCCGACGACCAGATCGAGCAGGCCGTAGGGACTGAGCAGGTTGGTGATCAGGCAGCCCACGGCAAGACCGGGGATCGCCGCCTTGCGGTCGCGGCAGGGCAACACGCACAGAGCCTCGCTCAGGCGGAACTGGATCGCGGGAAAGGCGAGGCCGAAGAAATTGGAGATCCACGCGAGCGCCGCGTAGGCGGCGGCAATGACGGCGGCGCGGGCGAGATCGCGGGTAGAGTATTGCAGCTCCATAGAGGGGTATCCTTTCTTGGGAATGTAAACAGATGCGGGGGAAAGACGGTCAGGCGGCCCCGCAGGACCGCCTGACGCTGCCTTAAAATTCGGGGGAGGTCCTGCCGGAGGTCAGGTACTCATAGTATTGCGCTTCGGTCGCCGCCATGTAGGTCATGACCCACAGCGTGCCGACGCCAAGGCACAGCGAGCCGACAATGCCCCAGCCGATAAAGCTCAGATCGAGCACGAACTTCTCCCACTTGTGACCGGTCATCAGGCGCTGGCTCTCGTCCAGACATTCCCTCCAGCCGTATTCGGGGTGGTCGGCCTTGACGTAGTAGACCATGGAGTAGGCGTAGGCCTTGACGATGCCGGGGATGAAAAGCAGCAGGCTCCACAGGAAGATAAAGAGCCCAGAGAGCAGACTGATGAGCAGCGTACCGCCGAAATCGTCCCGAAAGCCGCGGAACAGATCGTTGAGGTCAATGCCTCGGCCCTCGCGCGCCTGCGCGAGGAAGGCATATTTCTGCGCGTAGAGCATCGGGCCGGTGACGACGAGCGCGCCGACGCCGGGGAGAATGCTGCCGGCGGCGCCGACGATGGCAGAGACCACCAAACAGAACACCACGCCCATGAGCCATTGATCCTTGAAGATGCCGCCGCCGAGCTGGGCGCGGGCGGCTGCCTTCCATTCGCTTCTTGTCATGCGGATTTTCTCCTTATCACACAATATTTCGCTTACAGCAGGTCGGGCAGATGGCGCACGACCTCGGCGCAGCGCGGGCACAGCCCCTCGGCGTTGGGCGTGAGGGAGTGCTTCCAGCAACGAGGGCACTTCGTGCCGGCGGCGTTTTCGACCTTGACGGCAAGCTCGCCGCCGACGGTCAGCTCGACCTTGGAGACAATGAACAGGTCGGCGAGCGCCGCGGGGTTCTCGTCCGCGAGGAACACATCGCCCTCGGGCACGGTCAGATGCACGTCGGCCTCCAGGCTCTTGCCGATGACCTTCGCCGCGCGGGCCTCCTCGAGCGCGCCGTTGACGGCGGTGCGGACCTCGATGATGTGCTCCCAGCGCGCCATGGTCTCGGCGTCGAGCGCGTAGGCGGTGAAGGGCTTGTTCATGTCGTTGAGCACCACGTTGCGCGCGTCGTCCTCGGCGGTGTGCGGCATGGCGAGCCAGATCTCATCGCAGGTGAAGGCGAGGATGGGCGCGAAGAGCTTGGCAAGGGTCGAGAGCGTGAGGTAGAGCGCGGTCTGGGCACTGCGGCGCTCGGCGGAGTCCGCCGCCTCGCAGTACAGGCGGTCCTTCACAATATCGAGGTAGAAGCTCGAGAGCGTGGTGACGCAGAAATCGTTGACCGCGTGGGTGATGATGTGGAACTCGTAGTCGTTGTAGGACTGCTCGACCTTTTCGACCAGCTCGTTGAGCTTGGTGATGAGCCAGCGGTCGAGCACCGGCATATCCTCGGCCTTGGTGAGGTGTGTGGGGTCAAAGTCCACCAGGTTATCGAGCATGAACTTGCAGGTGTTGCGGAACTTGAGATAGTTCTGGCTGAGCTGCTGGAAGATGGCCTTGGAGCAGCGCACATCCGCGTGATAGTCGGCGCTCGCCGCCCACAGACGCAGAATGTCCGCACCGTTCTCGTTGAAAATGTCGGCGGGATCGACGCCGTTGCCGAGGCTCTTGTGCATCGCGCGGCCCTCGCCGTCCACGGTCCAGCCGTGGGTGACGCACTCCTTGAAGGGAGCGCCCTCACCGAACGCGCCCACGGCGGTCAGCAGGGAGGACTGGAACCAGCCGCGGTACTGGTCGAGGCCCTCGAGGTACATCGTGGCGGGCCAGAAGCCCTGATCTTTCTTCATTGCGGCGAAGTGCGTGGAGCCAGAGTCGAACCAGCCGTCGAGCGTGTCCTCCTCCTTGGTGAAGCCGGCGCTCTTGCCGCAGTGCGGGCAGGCGAAGCCCTTGGGCAGAATGTCGGCGGCGTCCATCTCGAACCAGGCGTTGGAGCCTTTCTCGGCAAAGAGGGCGGAAACAGCCTCGATGGTCTCGTCGGTGCAGACAGGCTTGCCGCAGTCGGCGCAGTAGAACACGGGAATGGGCAGACCCCAGCGACGCTGACGGCTGATGCACCAGTCGGCGCGCTCACGGATCATGCTCTTCATGCGGTCGATGCCCCAGCCCGGGACCCAGCGCACGTCGTCGCACGCGGCGCAGGCCTCGTCCTTAAAGGAATCGACGGAGCAGAACCACTGCGGGGTGGCGCGGAAGATGATGGGCTTCTTGCAGCGCCAGCAATGCGGATAGCTGTGCACGATTTCCTCGGAAGCGAAGAGGGAGCCGGCCTCCTTCATATCGTTGAGGATGACGGGGTTGGACTCCTCCACGAGCATTCCCTCATACTTGCCGGCATAGTCGGTGTGGCGGCCCTGATCGTTGACGGGCACGACCATATCCATGCCGTAGCGGCGGCAGGTCTGATAGTCGTCCGCGCCGAAGCCGGGCGCGGTGTGGACGCAGCCCGTACCGGAATCCATCGTGACATAATCGGCGAGGACCAGACGGCTGGTCTTGGGCAGGAACGGATGCTGCGCGAGCATATTCTCATAGAAGTTGCCGGGGTGGGTCTCGACGACGGTGTAGTGCTCGACCTTGCCAACGGCCATGACCTTCTCGACGAGCGCCTCGGCGACGATGTACATTTCGCCGTTGTCGTCGTTGCGGACGATGGCGTAGCTCTCGTCGGGATGCAGCGCGATGGCGAGGTTGCCGGGCAGCGTCCAGATGGTGGTCGTCCAAATGACGAAGCTGAGCTTGCTCTTATCGAGATGGCTGAGCTTGCCGAGGTCGTCGTGCATCGGGAACTTGACGTACACGGTCGTGCAGGGGTCGTCCTGATATTCGATCTCCGCCTCGGCCAGCGCCGTCTCGTCGTGATAGCACCAGTATACGGGCTTGAGGCCCTTGTAGATGTAGCCCTTCTTGTACATTGCACCGAAGACCTTGACCTCCTCGGCCTCAAAGCCGGGATCCATGGTCTTGTAGGGGTGCTCCCAGTCGCCGAGCACGCCGATGCGCTTGAAGCCCTCCATCTGGATGCCGATGTACTTGTCGGCATACTGGTGGCAGGCGGTGCGGAAGTCGGCGACGCTCATGGCCTTGCGGTTGAGCTTCTGCTCCTTGATGATGGCGCTCTCAATGGGCATACCGTGGTTGTCCCAGCCGGGGATATAGGGCGTGTAGTAGCCGCGCATCGCGTAGGAGCGGGTGATGAAGTCCTTGAGGGACTTGTTGAGCGCGTGGCCCATGTGCAGTCCGCCGTTGGAGAACGGAGGGCCGTCGTGCAGAGCGAAGCGGGGCTTGCCCTCGTTCTTCTTGAGCATCACGTTGTAGAGGTCCATTTCCTCCCAATGCTTGAGCATCTCAGGCTCGCGCTTGGGAAGCCCCGCGCGCATCGGGAAGCCGGACTTCGGCATATTCAGCGTCGCTTTGTAATCCATGTCGTGTCTCCTTTATGTGAATTTTTCTGTTTGCTGCAAAATAAAAATGCTCTGTCTCCCGACAAAAGAGACAAAGCATAACCATACTCTGCGGTACCACTCTTCTTGCCGCCGTCCCGGCAGCCGCTCAAATGCCGCGATGTAACGGTCGCACCCGGGCTGTCCTACTGCGGCTTCAGACGCCTGCTCCGAGGTGATATTCGCTCTCCGCGCCCCGCTGCCTCGCACCGACCGGCAGCTCTCTTTGCGGGCGGACGGGGAGCTACTTGTCCTCATCTGCACAATTCCACATATTACGGTCATTCTACCCGCATTCTTTCGCTTTGTCAAGGCTGAAAATGCTTGCGGAAGCGGCAAAAATAGGCTATACTATCGGCGAAAAATACGCGAAAGCGACAAATTCCGGAGGCCGCGCCATGATCCACGATATCGAGCCGAAGCATTTATACAACGAATGGAAGCCGAACGCCGTGCCGAAAAGGTCGAGCGCCGTCGTGCAGTTCTGCGGGAGAAACCTCCTCTGCCGCATCGACGACAACGGACTCAAGCTCCCGAGCCGCGCCATGTTTCCCGACGGCGACGAGAGGTTCACCTACCTTTTTGAGCTGGACGGCAGGGAATACTACCTCCTGCGCGACGAAACGCCGCGCGGGCCGGACGGCTGGACCTACCGCGACATCAATATTTTCCGCACCGAGCAGCCGAAGGAGATCGCCTTCGCCGCGGTCAGCGCGTGGCACCTGTGCTGCTGGTACCGCGACACGAGGTTCTGCGGCCGCTGCGGCACGCCGCTCGAGCACGACGTCAACGAGCGCATGATGCACTGCCCTAGGTGCGGCAATATGATCTTCCCGCGCATCAACCCCTCGGTCATCGTGGCGGTGACGCACGGCGACTACCTGCTGCTCACGCAGTACGCGAACCGCCCCGGCGCGACGCGCACGGCGCTCATCGCAGGCTTTACCGAGTTCGGCGAGACCGCCGAGCAGACCGTTCACCGCGAGGTGATGGAGGAGGTCGGCCTCAAGATCAAAAACCTGCGCTACTATAAGTCTCAGCCGTGGGGCATCTCCGGCGGCGGGCTGCTGCTCGGCTACTGGTGCGAGCTGGACGGCGACGAGACCATCCATCTCGACAACTTTGAGCTGGCGGACGGCGCGTGGGTCAGCCGTGAGGAGCTGCGCCGCGACTACCGTGACAACGGCGTCGCCCTCACGAGCGAGATGATCGCCCGCTTTGCCGCGGGGCGAGAGTACGAGCCGGTGTCGGAATAAGATGAAAAAGCGCGGAGCAGAAGGCTCCGCGCTTTCCTTATGCAAGGGCTGTAGCGATCCATTTCCCGAGCAGCTGCAAAAGGAGAAAGTGCGCGGGATAGAAAATGTAAAAGAAATATTTTCCGCCGCGCCGCCCGCGTTCGCCGCTGTAGAGCAGCAGGAGCGGTGCGCACAGCAGCACCCACGGCGAGGCGATGAGCAGCGGGAGCAGTCCCGCGAGCCGCCATACGCCCGCCGAGCGCAGCAGATAGAAAAGCGCGGCGGAGAGCGTGCCGAGAAAGACGTATTCGCTGCGGACGGCAAACGCCGCCGCGCCGAAGACGAGACAGGTCAGGACGTACAGCGCTATCCGCTTCCCGCGCTCTGCCGCGTCGGACTCAATGCGTGCGAGCACGAATAGCTCTAGGCAGGAGAGCGAGAGCGTAAAGAGTACGTTTTGAAGCGCGGGACCGGTCCACTGCTCATAGTGCGCGAGGTTGAAGACCGGCTCGCTGACAAGGGCAAAGGCCAGCAGCGTGAGAAAATACCGCTTCCGGTCCCGTGTGTGCGTGAAGCCCTCGGCGAGCAGGAAGACATAGAGCGGAAAAGCGAGATGGCCCAGCACATCAAACACGCGGTAGACGCCCTGCACGGCGCCGAGCCATGCGGGCGCGTTCTGCGGGATGAGCGTGCTTCCGTCCTCACCGCGGAACGGCGCGAAAAAGCCGCGCCGGATCACGAGCATATTCGCATGGTCGCAGAGCATGGAGACCATGGCGATGTATTTGAGCGCGAAGCCGCTCAGCTTTTTGGGGATATGTTTCATGAAGGGTTCTCCTGTGTGCGCACCGCGCCGAGGGCGGAGCGGAAGTCCTCCCACGCCTCGGGGTGGTCGACGTAGTATTTCGGACAAATTTTGCCGGTCACGTCGTAGTGGCGGATGACGTCGGCGGGATCGAGATCGAATTCCTCGCACAGCCACGCCGTCAGCCGCAGGAGGCTCACCATCGTCTCGGCGGAGAACTCTCCCGTCTCGTCGGCGTGGCAGACCTCGATGGAAACGGTGTGATCGTTCGCCTGCGAGGAGCAGTAAGCGATCTCCGCGAGCGGGACGCATTGAATGACCTCGCCCTCCAGCCCCACGACGAAGTGCGCACTGGCGTAAGTCTCATGCGTGACGGCGAGATTGGCGAAGAAGCTGCGGTTCGCCGCCGCCGAGGTGCCGGGGTTTCCGACGTAGTGGACGACCACGCCGTCGATCGTCTCGAGCGGCGTGCCGGGACGGGAATACGGGTTGAGCGGCAGGATATCCTGCTCCACCCATTCCGGCGCGGACACGTCCGCGCCGGGGACGCCGCGGTGGCGGAACCAGTAAATCAGCTCCGCGCCGATGCAGAGAACGAGCACGGCGATGACCGCCCGCTCCAGCCGGACGCGGCTGCGCTTTTTTCGTGCAGCCATGCGTCAGAAGCCGCGCGCGGTCGCGGGCGTTTCAATGCCCATGCCGGCAAGCGCTTCGAGCGTACAGGTCATCTCCGGCGTGACGATCGCACAGACGCTGCCGCTCGAGCTCGAGGTCGTGTCGATCGGCTGCCTGGTCGGCTTCTCGTCCACCCGGATGCTGTACCACAGCTCCAGCTCGACGTAGAAGCTGCCGCTGTAGAGCGTGTCCTCAAAGAGCGAGGCGTTGGAGGCGTGACCCGCCTCGTAGTCGCGGCGCAGCGCGGAGACGAGCGTGTTGGCCTGCGCGGAGGTCAGCTCGCCGTTGTCCTCGCCGTAGGCGCCGTCGCTGACGACGTCGTAGTAGCCGCCGGTGAGATAGGCGTTGCTCTTGTCGTCCGCCAGCTCGCCGAGCACGCGGTCGAGTGCGGCCTCGGGACAGTTGAGCAGCGCCGTCATCGTCTGCGCGACGGAGCCGGGCTCGTTCAGCTCCCGGAAGAAGGCGCGACAGTCGCCGTAGCTGCGGCGCACGACGCGCCCGTCCGTGAGCGCGTAGGTGACGGTGAAATAGAGATAGCTGTCGACCGGAGCGTCCGCAGGCGTTTCATAGGTGGTCCGCGCGTAGCTGAGCTGGCGCGCCTTGTCGGCGATCATCGCGCGGTGCGCGGCGAGGGTGCGCTCAATGCTCTCCGGCTCGTCGAGCTTGCAGGAGAGGTAGTCGCCGTTCGAGGAGAGATAAACGGAGACGAACTCCACCTCCTCCGCGTCGGGCGTATAGCCCTCGTAGCCGGTGAGGTCGAGCGACATGGCGACGCCGAAGCACACCAGCACGGCGGAGAACACCAGCGCGCCGACGCGGCCTGTGCGCCAGACGCGGAAGCTCTTGTGCAGCAGCATTTCCGCGGCGAAGTAGCCGAGCAGGCCGGTGAAGAGCATACAGGCGATGGTGCCGGGGAGCGAGTATTGGCCGTTATGGAGGTTGAGACCGAAGACGAGGAAGTAGATAAGCTGCCCGAGCGAGAACGCGGAGCAGACCGCCACGCCGTATTTGAAGATGGGGCGCGCCCATGCCATGGTGACGATGGAGCCGGTCGCCTCGCTCGCGCGGCGGCGGTAGACGAGCAGGCCGAGCACGGCGAGCACGATGCCGACGGCAGCATAGATGCCGAGCACGCCAAGGCCGCTGAGCATATACTCGCCGCCCCGAATGACCTGATACGTCCCGTCGCTGAGGATGCGGTCCACGCGGGCGACATTGCTCACGTCCAGCACGCAGACAAGCTCCCAGGCAGGCGAGAGAAAGGCGAAGGTCTCCGGAGCGGAATAACCGCTGTAGCCGTAGAGGAAGTTGCCGGCAAAGGTGCGCACGAGGTATTCCATACCCACGGCAAGGAAATTGAGGGTGCCGTAGAACACGGGCGCGGCCAGAATTTGCCCGGTGAACATCATGCACAGCACAGCGAAGGAGTAGAAGAACAGCACCGAGAGCACGGCGGCGAGCAGCGCGGTACCGAGCGCGGTAAGGTCCAGCGCGCCGAAGCAGGCGGCGGTGATGCCCGCGAGGGCAAAGGCGAGCACGAGCGCGGAGACCATGCACACAAGGCCGGTGAGGTAGTTGGTCGCGTACAGCGTCTCACGCCGCACGGGCATGGAATGGAAGCCCTGCGTGGCGCGGGGGGTGGTAAGGTAGGCGAACATCGCCATGGCGAAGAAGATGCCGAACACGGCGCCCATCACAAGCCCGCCGTAGGCGCCGATCTGCAGCAGGTAATACGAGGCGTCGGCCACGGTCGGGACACCGTGATAGTCGGCCAGCTCGTTGAGCAGCGGCAGCGGCAGGAGCAGCAGCCAGATCAGGACGTAGCCGAACCACAGCGGCCAGAAGCGCTGCAGGTTCTTGCGGAAAAGCGCGCGGTTAAAGAACGATGTCGCGGACTGCATAGTCGGCACCTCCCAGCTCATAGATGAAAATTTCCTCCAGCGTCAGCGGCACGGCCTCCATGTACACGGGGTCGAGGGCGGCGAGCCGCTCGGTGATCTGCTGCGTATTGCCGCGGAAGATGATGGTGAACACGCGCCCGAGATGGCTCTCGTGCAGCAGGTTCAGCCCCGCGGGGAGCTCCGGCGCGCCCTCGCCCCGGAAGACGATCTGCATTTTGACCGTGTTCTCCTGCAGCTCGGAAAGGCTGCGCTCGAGCAGGACCTTTCCCTTATTCATGATGCCGACGTGGTCGCACACGTCCTCCAGCTCGCGCAGGTTGTGGCTGGAGACGAGCACCGTCGTGCCGCGCTCGGCGACGTCCTGCATGATAAGGCTCCACACCTGACGGCGCATCACGGGGTCGAGGCCGTCCACCGGCTCATCCAGAATGAGATAGTCCGGCATACAGCACATGGCGATCCAGAACGCCGCCTGCTTCTGCATTCCCTTGGAAAGACGGCGGATGAGCTGCTTTTCGTCCAGCGAAAAGACGCCGCGCAGCTTCTCGTAGCGCTCCATGTTGAACCGCGGATAGAAGCCGCGGTAAAATTTCATCATGTCGCGTATGCTCGACTGCATAAAATAGTGCCAGTCGTCGGGGATGGAGGCGATGCGCTGCTTGACCGCCACGTTCTCCCATACGTCTGCGCCGTCCACCGAGACGGTGCCGGAGTCCTGCCGGTATACGCCGGTCAGGTGGCGCAGCAGCGTGGATTTGCCCGCGCCGTTCGGCCCCACGAGACCGTAGATCGCGCCCTGCGGCACGGTCAGGCTCGCGCCGTCGAGCGCGGCAAAGCCGTCAAAGGTCTTCACCAGCTCACGAATTTCGATCATTTCTCTTCCTCCTCCCGGTAGATGGCGTCCAGCTCGGCGGTCGTCATGCCGAGCGCGCGCAGCTCGCGCAGCGTTTCGCGCAGGGTCTCGGTCAGCGCGAGGCGGCGTCCGTCGTCCTCGGCGCGCTCGCGGCGCACGGCGAAGCTGCCCTTTCCCGGGACAGACGCGGCATAGCCCTCCGATTCCAGCTCGCTGTAGGCGCGCTGGATGGTGTTCGGGTTGATGGCGAGCTGACTGGCCAGCGCGCGCACCGAGGGGAGCTTTTCCCCGTCGGCGATCGCGCCGGAGACGATCAGCCGCCGCAGCCCGTCGCGCACCTGCTCGTAGATCGGGCGCGCATCGCGGTAATTCAAGGTGATCATAGCGGTGCCTCCTGTTTGCTTATCGGCTGAGAAGTACGACGACGGCGACGAGCAGCGCCACAAGGATCGCGCCTATGCCGACCGTCAGAACGCTGAAGGAAACCATGCTGCCATCCCTCCTGACTGTATTAATCGTATTAGTACAGTTAGGATAGCATGAGAGTGTCGTTCTGTCAAGTATTTTTCGGAAATTGGCGAAATCTCACAGAAGAACGATAAGGCCCCGTTAAGAATTTATCCATTGTACCAAATCGTCATATTGACGAAATTTAATAATTTTAAAGTACCAATTTAACAAAAATGGAGAAAGTGCCGTCGGACGGTTGCTTTTGCGCGTGGAATCTGCTATCTTAATACCGTAGAGAAAGGGCGGGAAGACCCAATATGCCCTTTTGAAAGCAATGCAATTTAATAGGAGAGGGGAAATCACATGGATAAGATCATAGAAATCAACAGTGCGGTAAACGGCTTTGTATGGGGACCCATCATGCTGGCACTGCTGGTCGGCACGGGCATTTACCTGAGCTTCCGCGTCGGCTTCATTCAGTTCTCCAAGATCGGCTACTGGTGGAAGAACACCATCGGCAAGATCTTCCAGAAGTCCGAAGCGGGCGAGGGCGAGATCACGCCGATGCAGGCGGTCTCCACGGCGCTGGCGTCCACGGTCGGCACGGGCAACATCGCCGGCGTCACCGGCGCGATCATTCTCGGCGGCCCGGGCGCGGTGTTCTGGATGTGGATCTCCGCTCTCTTCGGCATGGTCACCAAGTTCGCCGAGGTCACCCTCGCGGTCAAGTACCGTGAGCGCAACGAAAAGGGCGACTGGTGCGGCGGCCCGATGTACTACATCAAGAACGGTCTCGGCCCCAAGTGGAAGTGGCTGGGCGTCATCTTCTCCGTGTTCGGCGCGCTCGCCGCGTTCGGCATCGGCAACATCTCCCAGATCAACTCCATCGCTTCCTCCGTCAACTCCGTCGCGGTCGCATTCCATGAGAACGCCAAGGAGTTTGACACGGTCATCGGCCTCATCACCGGCGTTGTGATCGCCATTTTCGTGGCGCTCGTGCTCCTCGGCGGCGTCAAGCGCATCGGTCAGGTCACCGAAAAGCTCGTCCCCGGCATGGCGGCCATCTACATTGTCTGCGCACTCGTGGTCGTTATCGCCAACGCGGGCACGATCCCCGGCGTGTTTGCCAGCATCTTCCAGGGCGCGTTCAACCCCTCTGCCGTCGTCGGCGGCGCGGTGGGCGTGACCATGAAGCTCGCCATCACCAAGGGCGTCGGCCGCGGCGTCTTCTCCAATGAGGCCGGTCTCGGCTCCGCGCCCATCGCGCACGCCGCCACCTCCGAGAAGAACCCCGTCCGGCAGGGCCTCTACGGCATCTTTGAGGTCTTTATGGACACCATCGTCATCTGCACCCTGACCTCCCTCGTCGTCCTCTGCTCCGGCGCGGCCACCGGCAACTATGGCAACAACGATCTCGCGGGTGTGCCCACTGCGGTCGCGGGCTTTGCCAGCGTCTTCGGCGACAAGCTCGGCTCCCTGATCCTTGCCGTCGGCCTGCTGCTCTTCGCCACCTCCACCATCCTCGGCTGGGCGCTCTACGGCACCCGCTGCGCGGAGTTCCTCTTCGGCAGCAAGATCATCCGCCCCTATCAGGTTCTCTTCTGCCTCGTCGTCATCGCCGGCTCGGTCGCCAACCTCAAGCTGGTGTGGGACATCTCCGACACCCTCAACGGCCTCATGGCGATCCCGAACCTCATCGGCATCCTGCTGCTCAGCCCCGTGGTCATCAAGCTGACGAAGGAGCACTTCAACGGCGTGAAGACAGGCAAGCTCGAATAAGCGAACATCCGGTCTCCTGCGGCGGGACGGACCATGCGGTCCGTCCCGCTTTTCGCTCCCCCGGCGAAAAAAGAGGAGAAAACGCGGAATATTTTCGAAGATTTCCCTTTACAATAGAAAAAAGCCGTGGTATGATATCAAAGCGCGTGAAGGCGCGCGAGGAGCATACCCGAACTTAGGACGCGGATCGTCACCTGTCCCGCCGCTCAGTTCAGGGTGAATATTTTTGAAAGGTGGAAACACAACTATGATGCTCAAAGACCAGAAGACTGCCATTATCGAAGCCAACCGCACCCATGAGAGCGACACCGGTTCTCCCGAGGTTCAGATCGCCATTCTCACCGAGCGCATCAACCAGCTCACCGAGCACCTCAAGGTCCACGCGCAGGATAACCACTCCCGCCGCGGCCTGTACAAGATGATCGGTAAGCGCCGCAGCCTGCTCGACTACCTCATGAAGAAGGACATCGAGCGCTATCGTGCCATCATCGCCAAGCTCGGCATCCGTAAGTAAGAGACAATATGCGCGGGGGAAGGATATTCTTTCCCCGCGTGTTTTGCTATCTTGCACCCCTGATTTTCCCGCAAAAGCCCGCAAAACAGGGAGCCGACGCCCGCATTTTAGCAGTTGATCTTGTCCGCGACGCGTTCGCGGCTGAGCTCAAGTGCTAAAGGGTCGGACAAGGCTCCCGACAAAAATCTGAAAAGGAGTATGATCATGTCCACCATCATCACCCACCGTCAATTCCCCGGCTACCACAAGTATGAAATGGAACTCGCCGGCCGTCCGCTGACCCTCGAGGTCGGCAAGCTCGCCGAGCTCGCCAACGCCGCCGTCATGGTCGGCTACGGCGACACCCGCGTGCTGGTCTGCGCCACCGCGTCCGCCCGTCCCCGCGACGGCATCGACTTCTTCCCCCTCTCCGTCGACTTTGAGGAGAAGATGTACTCCGTCGGCCGCATCCCCGGCAGCTTCAACCGCCGCGAGGGCCGCCCCGGCGAGAAGGGCATCCTGACCAGCCGCGTCATCGACCGCCCCATCCGCCCGCTCTTCCCCTACGATTTCCGCAACGACGTGTCCATCATGGCGACCGTCATGGCGGTCGACCACGACTGTTCTCCCGAGATCGCCGCGCTCATCGGCACCTCCGCCGCCCTCGCCATTTCTGACATTCCCTGGAACGGCCCCGTCGGCGCGCTGAAGGTCGGCCTTGTGAACGGCGAGCTGGTCCTCAACCCCACGAGCGAGCAGCGCAAGGTCTCCGACCTTGACGTGACCGTTGTCTCCACCGGCAAGAAGGTCGTTATGATCGAGGCGGGCGCGAACGAGGTCGATAACGACACGATGTACCGTGCCATCGAGCTGGCGCACAACGAGAATCAGAAGCAGATCGAGCTCATCAACCGCATGGTCGCCGAGATCGGCAAGCCCAAGTTCGACTATCCCCACGCAAACTTCAATCAGGAGCTCTTCGACAAGATCGTTGCCGACTTCATGGACGAGGCCAAGGCCGCCATGGATACCGACGACAAGAACGTCCGCGAGGCACGCTGGAACGAGATGATCGAGCACTGGCACGAGAAGTACCTCGAGGAGTATCCCGACATGGATCAGTACCTCGACGAGTTCACCTATAAGTTCCAGAAGAAGATCGTCAAGGCGTGGCTGCTCGAGGGCCACCGCGTCGACGGCCGTCAGAAGAACGAGATCCGTCCTCTCGCCGCCGAGGTCGGCGTGCTGCCCCGTGTCCATGGCTCGGGCCTGTTCACCCGCGGCCAGACGCAGGTGCTCTCCGTCTGCACTCTCGATACCCTCAGCGCCAACCAGAAGCTCGACACCATCTGGGAAGAGACTGAGAAGCGCTATATGCACCACTACAACTTCCCCGGCTACTCCGTCGGCGAGGCCAAGCCCGCCCGCAGCCCCGGCCGCCGCGAGATCGGCCACGGCGCTCTCGCCGAGCGCGCGCTGCTGCCCGTCATTCCGCCCGTTGAGGAGTTCCCCTACGCCATCCGCGTGGTGAGCGAGGTCGTCTCCTCCAACGGCTCCACCTCTCAGGGCTCCATCTGCGGCTCCACGCTCGCGCTGATGGACGCCGGCGTGCCCATCAAGGCTCCCGTCGCCGGCATCTCCTGCGGCCTCATTCAGGACGGCGACGATTTCACCACCTTTATCGACATTCAGGGCGTTGAGGACTTCCACGGCGAGATGGACTTCAAGGTCGCCGGTACGAAGAAGGGCATCACCGCCATCCAGATGGACCTCAAGAACGACGGCCTGACCATGGCGATCATCAAGAACGCGCTGGACATCACCTACGACGCGCGCGTGCAGATCCTCGACCAGATCATGCTGCCCTGCATCGCCGAGCCGCGTCCCGAGGTCAGCCCCTACGCGCCCAAGATGATCACCATGAAGATCGATCCCGACCGCATCCGCGAGGTCATCGGCAAGGGCGGCTCCGTCATTCAGAAGATCGTCGCCGACACCGGCGCGAAGATCGACATCGACGACGACGGCACCATCCACATCGCCTCTGCCGACGCCGCCGCCTGCGACGCCGCGAAGAAGTGCATCGACGACATCGTGTTTGTCCCCGAGGTCGGCAAGCTGTACTACGGCCGCGTCGTGCGCCTGATGCAGTTCGGCGCCTTCGTGGAGATCGCCCCGGGTAAGGACGGTCTGGTCCACATCTCCAAGCTCGACAAGAAGCGCGTCGAGAAGGTCGAGGACGTGGTCACCGTCGGCGACATGATCTGGGTCAAGTTCATGGAGATCGACGAAAAGGGCCGCTGGAACCTCTCCCGCAAGGATGCTCTCCTCGAGATCGAGGCCCAGCAGGCCGCGGCCGCCAAGGAGCAGTAAGCGGCAAACAAGAATTTAAATGTAAAATAAGGCGCCGCCTGCCATCGGCAGGCGGCGCCTTGCTGCGCTTGTATTGCGTCTGGGTATCATTCTGAAGGGGATGATACAAAAATTGGGAAAGAGCAATAGAAGCCGTCTCGCTTATTGCGTCAAAAAAAGGGACATGGCTGCGCCGTGCCCCTTTTCAATTTTTCCGTTTTGTGGTATCATATCGGCAAATACCGGCTAACATCAAGGAGGAAGCATTATGCCCGACACCATTGCTGCCATCGCCACCGCGTCCGCAGCCGCCGCGGTCGGCATCGTGCGCCTGAGCGGCGCGGAGACGCGGCGCGTGCTCGCGGCGCTGTTCACGCCGGTGGACGGCCGTTCGGCCGCAGAGCTTTCGCCGCGGCGCATGACCTACGGCACGGTGCGCGACGCCGAGGGCCGCACGCTTGACCACGCGCTGGCGGTGGTGTTCTCCGCCGGACACAGCTACACGGGCGAGGAGAGCGCGGAGCTGCACTGCCACGGCTCGCCGGTCGTTTTGCAGGAGGTCCTGCGCGCCGCGTTTGCCGCAGGCGCGCGGCAGGCGCGGGCGGGGGAATTTACCGAGCGCGCGTTTCTGAACGGCAAAATGGACCTCACCGAGGCAGAGGCGGTCATCGACCTCATTGACGCCGAGACCGCTGAGGCGGCGCGGAACGCCGCCGCCCAGGTGGACGGTGCGCTGCGCCGTCCGCTCGAACAGGTCTACGACGCGCTGCTGAGCCTCACCAGCCGCTTCTACGCCGTGGTGGACTATCCCGACGAGGACATCGAGGACCTCACGCTTGCCGAGACGGAGCGGACGCTCACGGAGAGCGAACAAACGCTCGCGGCGCTGCTCGGCACCTTTGCGCGCGGGCGCGTGCTCAAAAGCGGCGCGGCGACCGCCATCGTCGGCGCGCCGAACGCGGGCAAAAGCTCACTGCTCAACGCGCTTGTGGGCTACGACCGCGCCATCGTCGCCGACCTTCCCGGCACGACGCGCGACACCGTGGAGGAGAAGGCGGTGGTCGGCGGCGTGCTGCTGCGGCTCATCGACACGGCGGGCATCCGCGAGACAGACGACGCCGTGGAGCGGCTCGGCGTGGAGCGCTCGCGCCGCGCGGTCGAGAGCGCCGATCTGGTGATCGTGGTAGCGGACGGCAGCCATACGCCGCTCACTGTGGAGCCAGACATTCTCGCACTTGCCGCCCGAGCGCCGCATTGGATTCTGGCCATCAGCAAGGACGATCGAAACCCCGCCGTAAAGACCGCCGTTTGGAGACTGCCGGACGGCGCGCCTGCGCCGGAGCATCTGGTCTCCTTTAATTCCGTAATGCCCGGCGGGCTGGATGCGTTGATCGACACGATCGGAGACTGCTTTCCTGCCGGCGTTCCCGCGGGCGGCACGCTGCTCACCAACGCCCGGCAGGCCGAAGCCATCCGCCGTGCGCTCGAGAGCGTCCGTGCGGCGCATGAGGCGCTCACCGCCGGGCTGACGCCCGACGTGGTGCTCACCGAGGCCGAGGGTGCGCTTGACGCGCTCGGCGAGCTGACCGGCCGCACGGCGCGCGAGGACATGGTAACGCGCATTTTTGAACGCTTCTGCGTCGGAAAGTAAACGGAAAGCATTGTTTACAGAAAATGATTGATATTATCTTAACGTTCTGCTACAATACTGCCATTCTAAGGAAGAATCGACTCTATTCCCCAAAAGGGGCCGTTTGTCTGCGGCCCGGAAAGGAACGCCATGCGTGACTATATTATCATGACCGACAGCTGCTGCGATCTGAACCAGCAGGAGGTCGACGAGCTCGGGCTTACCGTTCTGCCGCTTTCCTTTACGATCGACGGAAAAACCTATCTCAACACGCCCGACCATGCCGAGATGTCCCCCGAGGAATTTTTCGCAAAGATCGCTGCGGGCGAGAACAGCACTACCGCCGCCGCTAATGTCGGTCAGTTCGACGAGGCGATGCGCAGGGCGCTCGACGCGGGCAAGGATATCCTGTGCATCTGCTTCTCCGGCGCACTGTCCACCACCTACCAGTCCGCCTGCATCGCGGCGGAGGACCTGAAAAGCGAGTACCCCGACGCGAAGATCCTCGTCATCGACTCCCTCTCCGCCTCGCGCGGACAGGGAATGCTGCTCTACCGCACGGTGCAGGAGCGCCGGAGGAGCAGCCCCGACATCGAGACGCTGGCGGCGTATGTGAGGAGCATCCTCCAGACCCAATGCCACTGGTTCATCGTGGACGATCTCAACCACCTCAAGCGCGGCGGCCGCGTGAGCGCCACGGCGGCCTTCGTCGGCACGATGCTGGGTATCAAGCCCGTCATGCACACCGACAGCGAGGGCAGGCTCATTCCCATGAGCAAGGCACGCGGCACGAAGGCTGCGCTCAAGGCGCTGGTCGACAAGGTGGAGGAGCTGGGCGTCGAGCCGGACAAGAACCAGCCCTTGTTCATCTGCCACGCCAACTGCCCCGACTCCGTGGCATACGTCAAGGAGCTGCTGGAGGAGCGCTTCGGCGTGACGGACGTCCGCGCGGACTTCATCGGCCCCGTGATCGGCGCACACACCGGCTGCGGCACGCTGGGGCTGTTCTTCGTGGGGACGCAGCGATGAAGTGGCTGGAGCTGCATATCGACACCGCCCGCGCCGGTCTGGAGCCGGTCAGCGAGCTGCTGCGCGAGCAGGGCGTCGAGGGCCTTGTCATCGACGACGAGGCGGACTTCAAGGATTTTCTCGAAAACAACCACCAGTATTGGGACTATGTGGACGATGAGCTGCTGGCGGAGAAGCACGGCAAATGCCGCGTGACCTTCTACCTCGGAGAAAGCGAGAGCGGTTTTTCCACGCTGGCGCAGGTGCGCATCGCGCTCTCGGCGCTCAAGAAGCAGCATCCCGAATACGCGCCGCTGCTCCTCACGATGGAAAACGTGGAGGACGCCGACTGGGAGAACAACTGGAAGCAGTTCTATAAGCCCATGGAGATCGGCGAGCGCCTGCTGGTCATTCCCGAGTGGGAGCAGGCAAAGCCGACGGAGCGCGTGAAGCTCATCCTGAATCCCGGGCTGACCTTCGGCACGGGCAGCCACGCGACCACACGCCTGTGCCTTCAGGCGCTCGAAAAGCACATCCGCGGCGGCGAAAAGATGCTCGACCTCGGCTGCGGCAGCGGCATCCTCTCCATCGCGGCGCTGCTGCTGGGCGCGGAGGACGCCTTTGCCTGCGACATCGACGACAAGTGCGTGGGCGTCGCCTACGAGAATGCCGCGCTCAACGGCATCGGGCGGGAGCACTACACCGTCCGCGCGGGCGACGTGCTCAGCGACAAAAGGCTCGCGCGCGAGTTCGGCGGAGACTATGATATCGTCGTGGCGAACATCGTGGCGGACGTCATCATCGCGCTCGCACCGCAGGTGCGGCCGCTGCTGAAAAAGGGCGGGCTGTTCCTCTGCTCGGGCATCATCGACGACCGCGCGGTCGAGGTCGCGGACGCGCTGCGTCTTGCGGGCTGGGCGATCATGGAGGCCCGCGAGAGCGAGGGCTGGTTCTCATATTTGTGCAAATAACAGCATAGCAAAAGGGGAGCGTTCTCTGCCATAGAGAACGCTCCCCCTGTTTGGTGCCGTATCGCGTGCAATTTATTTCCTGATTTTTTGCAGCATCCTTGTAAATTCCTCCGGCAGGGGACAGGAAAGCTCCACGACCTCGTGCGTGCGCGGATGGAGAAAGCGCAGGCCGACCGCGTGCAGGCATTGCCCCGTCAGGCCGGGGACCTCCTTCTTTGCACCGTATACCGTGTCGCCGAGAATGGGATACCCGATGTAGGCCATGTGGACGCGGATCTGGTGCGTGCGTCCCGTCTCGAGCCGGCAGCGGACGTGGGTATAGCCCGGATAGCGGGCGATGACCTCCCAATGCGTGACCGCCTCGCGCCCGCCGGCGACCACCGCCATGCGCTTGCGGCCGGTCGGATGGCGCGCGATGGGCGCGTCCACCGTGCCGCGGTCCTCGCGGAGGCTACCCACAACAATGCACTCGTAGGTGCGCGCGAGCGTGTGGTCGGCGAGCTGCGCGGAGAGGTACTGGTGCGCCGCGTCGTTCTTCGCCGCGATGATGAGACCGCTCGTGTCGCGGTCGATGCGGTGGACGATGCCGGGGCGCAGCGCGCCGCCGACGCCCGAGAGCGTTCCTGCGCAATGGTACAGCAGCGCGTTGACGAGCGTGCCGTCCGGGTGTCCCGGCGCGGGGTGGACGACCATGCCGCTGGGCTTGTTGACCACGATCACGTCCGCGTCCTCGTACACCACATCGAGCGGAATGTCCTGCGGCACGGCCTCGACCGGCTCCGGCTCGGGCAGCGTCACGGCGATGTCCTCGCCGCCCGCGAGCTTATAGCTTTTGCTGACGGCTCTCCCGTTCACCGCGACCTCGCCGCTCTCGATGAGCCGCGTCGCCTGCGAGCGGGTCAAGCCGTCAAGGCTCGACGCAAGAAATGCGTCGAGCCTTTGATTTTTGCTTTCTTCACTTGCCCTGAGCAGGATCGGTTCCATGGTCCTTCTCCCAATTCTTCGCGTCGGTGTTCGGGTAGATCCAAATGTAGTAAACGAGTGCCGCGATGGTGCCGCAGACCACAAAGCAGTCCGCAACGTTGAAAACCGGAAACTCGATGAACGTGCAGTCGAGCATATCCACCACATAGCCGAGGCGAACGCGGTCAATGAGATTTCCCACGCCGCCGCCGATCACGGCGGTCAGCGACCACACGCCGAGCGGGTGCCGCACGATCCGCGCGAGCAGCCATGCGAGCGCGAGCATCCCCACGCCCGTCACGCCGATGAGCAGCCAGCGCTCGCCGGAAAAGCTCGACCATGCCGCGCCGAAATTGCGCACATAGTGCAGCCGCAGCAGCTGTGGGAGAAAGGGCTTGCTCTCGCCCACGGCGAAATGGGTCACGATATAGGCCTTCACCCACTGGTCCAGCGCGACGATGGCCGCGATAGCCAAAGGGCAGAGCCACAGCGAACGCTTCTTCACGGCTGCGGCACCTCGCTGTCGTCATTGGGATAGACGAGCACCCACTCCGCGTCCGCGGGGGCAAGTGCGAGCGTTTCCGCCTGCGCCTGCCTCATGCCGAGGCCCTCCGGCAGGTCGCGCAGCGCGGCAATAGGGGCATAGTAAAAGCCCGCGTCGCCGTCCTTCACGCCGCCGCTTTCCGTCACATAGTCCGTCGCGCCCGCGCCGTACAGCTCAAGCACCACGGGACCGTACCACGCGGTGAGCAGGCTGCCCTCCTCGCCGCTTTCGCCGATGGGAGCGGTCTCGCAGTAGTATTCTGCCTCTGGGCTGCCGTTTTCCAAGTCAGCGGGTGCGTTTGCGGTCTTGAACCCGTCCGCCGCCGCGCCGCCAAGCTGGCGGTCATAATACGGGCTGGACTGCACCGTTTCACAGCGCTGCTCGGGATATTCCACCTCGGCGTCCGTATCGGGCAGCGGGTCGCTGGGCGGCGCCGCCATCGAAAACATCGCCTGATCCTCCTGTGCGGCAGGCGCGGCAGGTGCAGCGTCGTTTGCTTCCTGCTTCATCGCCGTTCGCGGGATCGTTACCGCCGCCGCGAGTGCGACGATCGCCGCGCAGGCCGCCATCGGCATCCACCGCCGCCACGTGCTCCGCTTTTTCACCTGCGGCTTCGCTGCCGCCTTTTCTGCACGCACCGCCGCCATCACGCCCTCCGTGAAGCCTGCGGGCACGTCCTCGTCCTCCAGCTCGCCGAGGGCGGCGTGCAGGGCCGTCAGCTCACCGAGCAGCCTTCTGCATTTCTCGCATTCGCTCACATGAGCGAGCACCTCCGCACGCTCCTCCTCCGTCAGCTCTCCGTCAACAAAGGCCGAGAGCAGCGGCGCAAATTCTTCACATTCCTTCATATTGCGTTCCTCTCCCCTCCGACAGTCTGATTACATTCTGTAACCTTTGACGCTGGCTTTTCAAAAAAGTTCCCGTCTGCCGCTAAATAATTTCGCAGCAGCAGCCGCGCGCGATTGATGCGGCTCTTCACCGTGCCGAGCTCCAGCTCCGTGACCTCGCAGATCTCCGCATAGCTGAGCTGGTGCAGCTCGCGCAGCACGAGCACGCACCGGTAATCCTCCGGCAGCGCGGCAAGCCCCTCGCGCACCAGCCGCTGCGTCTCCCGGCCCTCGACGTGCTCCTCCGGCGTGGGCGCACGGTCGCGCACCTCAAGGTGTACGTCCTCGTCGTCGAGCGATATGCCGTCCACCGTGCGCTTGTTGCGCCGCAGCAGGTCAATGCAGGCGTTGCTCGCCAGACGGTAGAGCCATGTGGACAGCGCCGCATCCTCGCGGAAGCCCTCCAGTCCGCGCCAAAGGGCAAGGAAGGTATCCTGCGCGGCTTCCGCCGCGTCCTCGCTGCTGCCGCACATACGCAGGCAAAGGTTGTATATTTTCTTCTCATGCAGCCGGACGAGCTGTTCAAAGGCTGCCTCGTCGCCGCCCCGCGCGGCTTGGATCAGTTCACTTTCGTTCATGTCCGCTCCGTGTGTTCAGTCGCTCAGATCGCGCTTGATGCCCGCCGTGACGCGGTAAAGATCCTCAAGCGTCTCCATATGGTTGATCTGGTCTTTATAGTAGTTGGCGTATTTCACGCCCTTGAGATACCAGCAGTAGTGCCGCCGCGCTTCGAGCAGCGCGACCTTTTCATTGCGGAATTCCGCGCTGCGCTCGATCTGGCGCACCAGCGCGTCGCAGCGCTCGGCAAGCGGCGGCAGCGGCGGGATCGGCTCGCCCGCGAGCGCGGCTCTGCACTGCTGAAAGAGCCACGGATTGCCAAAGCAGCCGCGCCCGATCATCACCGCGTCCGCACCGGTGAGCTTCAAGGCTTTTATCGCATTTTCCGGAGTAAAAACATCGCCGTTGGCGATAACGGGGATCTTCACCGCTTCCTTGACCGCGCGGATGGTCGACCAGTCTGCCTGCCCGCCGTACATCTGCACGCGGGTGCGCCCGTGGACGGTGATGCCCGCCACGCCGACGCTCTCGAGCAGCACGGCCAGCTCCGGCGCGTTGATGCTGCCCTTGTCCCAGCCGCGGCGCATCTTCACCGTGACCGGAACGTTTACCGCCCTGACCACCGCCTCGGCGATACGCGCCGCCTTTTCGGGATCGCGCATCAGCGCCGAGCCGTCGCCGTTGATGACGACCTTGCCGACCGGACAGCCCATGTTGATGTCCAGAATGTCCGCGCCGCTCGCCTCAATGGCGATCTGCGCCGCCTCGGCCATGCAGACCGGGTCGCTGCCGAAGATCTGGGCCTGCATCGGGTGCTCGCCCGGAAAGGGCGCGAGCAGTGTGCGGCTCTTTTTATCCTGATAGCACAGCGCCTTCGAGCTCACGAGCTCCGTGCACGTCAGCCCCGCGCCGAGGGACGCGCACAGCTCGCGGAACGCCGCGTCGGTCACGCCTGCCATCGGCGCGAGCGCGAGCTGCGAGTTGATCTCCACTGTACCGATGCGCATGGACGTTCCCTCCTTCTCCATGTTTCATAGAAGAAAATTATACCACAGCTTTCCCAAAAGCGGAAGTCCTTATTTTTGCGCGGCAAAACGCGGCAAAAAAGGGCGGCTCCGAAGAGCCGCCCCGGTATGTCGTATGCTGTTTTGCTCAGGCTGCGTCGCGGCTCTCGCCGGAATAGCTGCTGCCGTAGTAGCCGTTGCCGAAGAAGCTATTGAAGAAATCCCAGGGATTGTAGTAATAGCCGCCGTTGCTGCCGCCCTGCTGTTGCTGAGAGCTGTCCTGCGCGGTCTCCTGCGTCTGAGGGGCGGCGTCGAAGGTCAGCTCGACCTCCTTCGTTCCACCCGCGCGATAGATGGTCAGCGTCACGGTATCGCCCGCGCGGTAAGACTTCTTCGCGGCGTTCAGGTCGTTCATGTCGCTGATCGCCGTGTCGCCGATCTTGGTGATGACGTCACCCATCTGAAGGCCAGCCTTTTCCGCGGCGCTGCCCGGCTCGACCGAGCAGACGAACACGCCCTGCGTGACATCGTAGCGGTACTGCTGCGCCATCTGTGCGGTCATGTTCTGCGGTGTGATGCCAATGTAAGGCTTGTTGGTCACATAGCCGTCGGTCATAATGTCCTTGACCATGGCGAGCACATCGTCGATGGGGATGGCGAAGCCGATGCCCTCAACGGTGGTGTTGGAGTAGCTCGAATACTTCGCGGACACGATGCCGATGACCTCGCCGTAGCTGTTGAAGAGCGGGCCGCCGGAGTTGCCGGGGTTGATGGAGCAATCGACCTGGATCATGTTGAAGGGCTTGCCGTCCACATTGATCGCGCGGTTCACGCAGGAGACGATGCCCTGCGACATCGAGAAGGTCAGCTCGCCGAGCGGGTTGCCGACCGCGGCGACCGTCTCGCCGATCTGCACGCTGCCGGACTTTCCGATCACGACCGGCTGGAAATTCGTGCCCTCGACCTTGATGACGGCGATGTCGTAATCCTCGTCGCCGCCGATGACGGCGGCATCATAGGTCGTGCCGTCGTAGGCCGTGACCTTGACGGTGCTTGCACCCTCGATGACGTGATAGTTGGTGAGGATGTAGCCGTCCTTGGTGATGAAAAAGCCGCTACCGCTGGCGGCGGACTCTGTCGTGCGGCCGAAGACGTTCATCGTGGTGGACACGTTGATGCTCACGACGCTGTTGACGTTGGCGGCGTAGACCTCGGGCATGGTGAGCTGCTGCTTGCCGTCCACCTTGACCTGCCGGACCTCGGCCACCTGCCGGTCGGAGACCTCGATCTGCGTCGAGCCGTGCGCGGAGGCAAAGGCGTGGTGCGTGATGCCCGCGCCCGCCGCGCCGCCGATGAGCGCGCAGGCGAGCGCCAGCGCGGCGATCTTCAGCCCCAGCCGATTCTTCTTCGGTTTCTTTTCCTCCCAGGGGTCTGCCTTTGCCGCGGTGTTCGGCACCTCGGTGTAGTCCACGTCGCGGACATTCTCCACCTTGTCGCCCTTGCGGTAGCTGTAATGGTACAGGTTGTTTTCGTCTTCGTAATACATAGATAAGCCTCCTTGCCGTGAAGCGTTTATTTTTCTTTTGATGCTACCGATGATACCCCCTGTTTATGTCCATTTCGTGAAGCCGGAACGAATTTTTTTGAACTTTTTTTGAATAGGCCATAAAGAAATCCTGAAGAATGGCCGAATTGGAAAAAATAGCTTGCGCGGGACATTCGGATATACTACAATAAAGCCGATTTCCCGATGCGAAAGGAGCGCTGCCATGCTGAAGATCGAAGGGCTGAAGCTTGCCCCGGGCGAGAGCGAGGCGTTATTATACGAACGCGCCGCGGCGGCGCTGCGTGTCAAAGCACCCCTCCATACGCTGCACATTCTCCGCCGCAGCATCGACGCGCGCGACGGCGTGACGTTTATTTATACCGTTTCCGCCGCGATCGAGAACGAGGAAAGAGTGCTGCGCCGCGCGAGGAACAAAAGCGTCAGCGTCTACGCGCCCGCCTTTTACGAGCTGCCGCCGATGATCGCCCCTCCCGCCGTGCGCCCCGTGGTGATCGGCGCGGGCCCGGCGGGACTGTTCGCGGCGCTGGTGCTCGCCCGCTGCGGCGCGCGGCCTATCCTGCTCGAGCGCGGCGAATGCGTCGAGCGGAGACGGCGCGATGTCGAGCGCTTCTGGGCAACGGGCGAGCTGAACGTGCGCTCGAACGTCCAGTTCGGCGAGGGCGGCGCGGGCACGTTTTCCGACGGCAAGCTCAACACCGGCACGAAGGACGTCCGCCACCGCTATATTTTAGAGGAGTTCGCCGCGTTCGGCGCGAGCGAGGACATCCTCATCGATGCCAAGCCGCACATCGGCACCGACCGGCTCTACACCGTTTTGCAGAATCTGCGGCAGGAGCTGCTTTCCCTCGGCGCAGAGGTGCGCTTCGCGCATCAGGTCACCGGACTGGAGCGGAGGGACGGACGGCTCGCCGCGCTGTGGGTCACGTCTCCCGACGGAACGTATACGCTCCCCGCGGAGCACGCGGTGCTCGCGGTCGGTCACAGCGCGCGCGACACCTTCGCCATGCTGCGCGGCGCGGGCATCCCGATGGAGCCGAAGCCCTTTGCCGTGGGTGTGCGCATCGAGCACCGCCAGAGTGATATGGACGCGCAGCAGTATAAGCAGTACGCGGGCCACCCCTCGCTGCCGCCGACCTCGTATAAGCTCTCAGCCCACACGGCGGCGGGGCGCGGCGTGTTCTCGTTCTGTGTCTGCCCCGGCGGACAGGTCGTCGCCGCGGCAAGCGAAGCGGGCCGCGTGGTCACGAACGGCATGAGCGAGCTGGCGCGCGACGGCGAAAACATCAACGGCGGGCTGCTCGTCTCCGTTACGCCGGAGGACTTCGGCGGCACGGACGTGCTCGCGGGCGTCGCCTTTCAGCGACGGCTGGAGGAGGCTGCCTACGCCCTCGGCGGCGGGGGCTATGCCGCTCCCGCACAGACGGTCGGCGATTTCCTCGCGCACCGTCCGTCGATCGGGCCGGGGAGGGTCACACCGACCTACCGCCCCGCCGTGCGCTGGTGCGACCTGCACGATTGCCTGCCGCCGTTCGTCTGCGCGGCGCTGGAGGAGGCGCTGCCGCTGCTGGAGAAAAAGCTGCACGGCTTTGCCGCGCCCGACGCGGTGCTCACCGCGGTCGAGACGCGCTCCAGCTCCCCCGTGCGCATCGTGCGCGACGATACCTATCAAACCGCTCTGCGCGGGCTCTATCCCTGCGGCGAGGGCGCCGGCTATGCCGGCGGCATTCTCTCCGCCGCGGCGGACGGAATGCGCTGCGCGGAACAAATTATAAAGGAGATCACTCAGCATGGCTAAAAAGATCGGCGTCATCATTGACTTTCTCAACGACAGCTACGAGCGTCAGCTCAACGCGACGGCAGCCAAATACGGCTATGAGATCGAGTATTTTCCCTCGTCCGCTGAAGCGGTCGGCAGGGTGGACGACTGTGAGATCCTCTACGGGCACTGCTCGCAGAAGGTCATCCGCAGCGCGAAAAGCCTCAAGTGGTATTGCTGCTGCTGGGCGGGTGTGGACCACTTCTGCGACGAGAGCCTGTACCAGAATCCCGACTGTCGGCTCACCAACTCCTCCGGCGCCTACGGCACCACCATCTCCGAGCATCTCATCATGGTCTGCCTGATGCTGCTGCGCCGCCAGATGGAGTATACCGAGATCATCCGCGCGGGCGGCTGGGAAACGCTCCCCGGCGGTATCCGCTCGCTGCATGGCGCGCGCATCACTGTGCTCGGAACGGGCGACATCGGCACGGAGTTTGCCCGCCGCGCGCAGGCCTTCCGTCCCGCGTGCATCACCGGCGTGCGCCGCACGGTCAGGCCCTCCGACCCGGCGTTCACCTCCATCCATGCCATCGCGGAGTTGGACAGCGTCTTGCCCGAAACGGATCTTCTCGTGATGGCGCTGCCCTCCACGGCAGAGACCGCGGGCATCCTCTCGCGCGAGCGCATCGCGCTGCTGCCCGACAGCGCCTTCGTCGTGAACGTCGGCCGCGGCACCGCCATCGACCAGGAGGCGCTCTGCGACGCGCTCAACGCCGGGCAGCTCGCCGGTGCGGCGCTCGATGTGGTCGTGCCTGAGCCGCTGCCCGCCGACCATCCGCTGCGCCGCGCGAAAAATCTGCTGCTCACGCCGCACGTCGCGGGCAACATGACGCTCGGCTACACCTGCGACAAGAGCGTGCAGATGTTCTGCGACGATCTGGAAAACTATGCCGCGGGCCGTCCGCTTGCGCATCTGGTCGACCGGAAGAGAGGCTATTAAAAATGGGTTTCTCCCTCAAGACGGTCCTGCTGCGGCTGGTGCAGGGCTTTATTATCGGCGCAGGCGGTATTCTGCCGGGCATCTCCGGCGGCGTGCTGTCGGTCATCTTCGGCATCTACCGGCCGGTGATGGAGGTGCTCGCCCACCCGCTCAACGGGCTGCGCCGCCATCTTTCCCTCCTGCTGCCGGTCGGCGCCGGCGCGATCCTCGGCTTCCTGTGCGGCGGCGGACTGATCCTTGTGCTGTTCGACCGCTCGGAAAAGCTCGCGACCTGCCTGTTCATCGGCCTGATCCTCGGCACGCTCCCGAGCCTGTGGGCCGAGGCGGGCGCGCAGGGGCGCGGACGCGGCGCGTACCTTTCCTGCGCGGCCAGCTTTCTTGCCCTCTCCGCTGTTTTGCTCTACGCGCAGTACGGCGCGTTCTACACGATGCGCCCGGGCTTCCTCGGCTTTCTCTTCTGCGGCCTGCTTTGGGGGCTGAGCCTGATCGTACCGGGCATGACGTCCTCCTCCATCCTGATGGCGGTCGGGCTGTTCACGCCGATGGCCGAGGGCTTCGCAAGGCTCGACATGGCGGTGATCCTGCCGTGGCTGCTCGGCATGGCGCTCATCGTGCTGACGCTCGCGCGCGTGGTGAATTGGTGCTTCCAGACGCACTACCCGCTTTTCTACCACGCCGTGTTCGGCATCGTGCTGGCCTCGACGGTCGTTATCATCCCGCTGCATTACGACGGCGCGCGCGACGTGCTTTTGTGCCTGCTTGCCGCCGCGCTCGGCGCGCTCGCGGCCTACCTCAGCGCGAAGCTACAGCCGAAGGAGGATGCATAAGAACATAAAAAGTCGGCAGGAACCGTATGGCTCCTGCCGACTTCCTTGTTATCCTCTCTTCCTCCTTCGATACAGCCGCGCGAAGCGGCGCAGCAGCTCGTCATAGAGAAAGAGCAGCACCGCGCCGAGCGCAAAGGTCGCCGCGATGAGCCACGGGGCGGTCGCCGCCAGCTCCGCCGTCACCGCGTCGAGCCGGAACACAAAGACGAGCAGCGCGTACATCGCGCCGACGGCGAGGACGTACAGCCCGAGCTTCGTGAGAAAGCGCAGCGCGCGGCTGCCGATCGCGTCGAGACTCGGCTGCACGAGCGGGTAATAGCCCAGAAAGCAGAAGAGCAGCGCGGATTCCTTGTCCGGCCCCAGCAGCAGTCCCAGAATGGCGGCGGCGAAAAAGCAGCACCATTGATAGCTCGCGCGGCACTCCTCGCGCACGGGCAGCAGGCAGGCGGATGCGAGCAGGGGACAGGCGTAGAGCGCCAGCGGCAGCACACCACCGAGGAACAGGAACAGCACCGCCAGCGCACCGAGCACGCTCGCAAGCGCCAGCTCCCTCGTCTGTTGTCTCATAGGACTCCTCCTTACGGAAAAGCGCCGCCTGCGGGCGGCGCTTTCGGTTTATTCGTGGTCGGGCGTTTCCGCGCCGTCACCGGCGGGAGCGTCCTGCGCAGGGGTCTCCTCCGCGGGCGCTTCCGCGTTCTTGCCGTTCTCCGCGTCGGATGCGGCGGGCTCGTCCGGTGCTTCGCCGCCCAGCGGCGGCATCTCGATCTTCTCGCTCGTCATGGAAATGTGACGCGCGGGCGCTTCGATGGTACTCGGCACGGAGGGACGGAAGTCGCTGTCGCTCCTGCGCGTGGAGGCGTAGGCGTCCTCCACCGTCGCGGGATCGCGGCCCTCGAGGATGGCGACCATCTCGCCGCCGGTGATCGTCTCCTTCTCCAAAAGATAGGCGACGACCTTGTGCATATCGTCGATATTCTCCTCGATGACCTTCACTGCGTCGGCGTAGCACTTCTCCAGGATCTCCTTGACGGCCTTATCCATCACGGCGGCGGTCTCCTGCGCGCAGTCGAGACCGTAGCCGCCGTCGAGATACTGGCTGCGCACGGAGCCGAGCGCCATCATGCCGAACTCGTCGCTCATGCCGTACATGGCGACCATGTTGCGCGCGATGTTCGTGGCCTCCTGAATGTCCTGAGAGGCGCCGTTGGTCATCGTGTGCATGATGACCTCCTCGGCGGCACGGCCGCCCATGGAGACGGCGATCTTCGCCATCAGCTCGTCGCGGGTGCGCAGATTCGTCTTGTCCTCCTCAGGCATGAGGAGCGTGTAGCCGAGGCTCCCCTCGGTATGGGGCACAATGGTGATCTTCTGCACGGGCTCGGCGTTCTTCTGCCTGTAGGCGACCATCGCGTGGCCGACCTCGTGGTAGGCGACGAGCTTCTTTTCAAACTCGGTGAGCACGCTGTTCTTCTTCTCGCTGCCCGCGATGACGAACTCGAATGCGGCGAGCATATCCTCCTGCGTGACGAGCTTGCGGCCCTTGCGCACGGCGCGCAGAGCCGCCTCATTCACGATGTTGGCAAGGTCCGCGCCGACGCAGCCGGCGGTCGCGAGCGCGACCTTCTTGAGATCGACGTCCTCACCGAGCTTGATGTTGCGGGTGTGGACCTCGAGCGTGGCGATGCGGCCCGCGAGGTTCGGGCGGTCGATGGTAATGCGGCGGTCGAAGCGGCCCGGGCGCAGCAGCGCCTGATCGAGCACCTCGGGGCGGTTGGTGGCGGCGAGAACGATGATGCCCTTGCCGGGGTCGAAGCCGTCCATCTCGGCGAGCAGCTGGTTGAGCGTCTGCTCACGCTCGTCGTTGCCGCCGAAGCGCGTGTCGCGCGTCTTGCCGATGGCGTCGATCTCGTCAATGAAGATGATGCAGGGCGCTACCTTCGAGGCCTCGGCAAAGAGGTCGCGCACGCGGCTCGCGCCGACGCCCACGAACATCTCCACAAAGCCGGAGCCGGAGATGGAGAAGAAAGGCACATTCGCTTCACCCGCGACCGCCTTGGCGAGCAGCGTTTTGCCCGTGCCCGGAGGGCCGACGAGCAGCGCACCGCGCGGCAGCTTCGCGCCGATGTCGGTATACTTCTGAGGATTGTGCAGGAAGTCGATGATCTCGACGAGGGATTCTTTCGCCTCGTCCTGACCGGCGACGTCAGCAAAGGTGACGCCGGTGGATTTTTCCATGTAGACCTTCGCGTTGGACTTGCCGACGCTGCCGAGGCCGCCGAAGCCGCCGCCCCCGGTCTTTTTGCTGATGAAGCGCATCATCAGGATGAACGCGCCGACCATCAGCGCCGTGGGCAGGACGTAGTTGAGCATGATGATCTCAAGATACGAGGTCTCCGCCTTGTAGGGCTTGCCGAACTCCACGCCGTTTTCATCCAGGAACGACCGCAGCTCGGGGTCGTTGATCTGCGTGGTGAAGAGCTGGAAGTCCCCCGAGTAGGTCTTGCCGTCCGCGTCGGTGTAGGTGAAGCCGTCCACAGGCGTGATGTTGAGCGTGCGGTCCGCGATCTCGACCTCCTTGACCTTGCCGTCGCGGACAAGGTCGAGAAATTCGTCGTAGCGGATCTCGCAGGTGCTCTCCGCCAGCTTCCTCGTGTCCATCGCCGAGAGGAGATAGTTGAAGCCGATGGTCAGCACCAGCGCCCAGATGAGCAGCGACAGCACGCCCCTGCGGCGGTCGTTGTTCTTGTTGCTTTTGTTCTTGTCGTTCTGATCCATGTATCTGCGTTCCTTTCCGCCTGCGGCCCTGCGCGGGCACAGGCGACAGCTTGCCAAGTTAATTATATGGTATTTTAGCATACCCCTCCTCGTTTCACAAGCGCCGCGGTATGAATTTTCGGTGAATTTTTGTCCGCTTCCCCCTTTATCTTATCCGTCTGTTGTGCTATAGTGTATTATGTATACGAATTTTGACCGGGAGGATCGGTTTATGTCGAAGGAATACGAAGAAAAGCGCGGGCCGCGCGGCGCGGACGAGCACACGGAAAAGCGCTTTCCGCGCGAGCGCAGAGCGGAGGAAAGAGTCCCCGTGCGCGAGCGCGATGCCGGGGCGGACGGTCTCATCGAGGGACGCAACGCCGTGACCGAGGCGCTGCGCGCCGGCACGCCCATTGATAAGATCTTCATTGCCCGCGGCGAGACGGACAAAACGCTCGGGCACATCGCCTCCACCGCCCGCGCGGCGGGCGTGGTGGTGGTCGAGGCCGACCGCCGCAAGCTCGACTACATGAGCGCGACGAAGGCGCACCAGGGCGTCATCGCCCTCGCCGCCGTGCGCGAGTACGCGAGCGTGGAGGACATCCTCTCCGCCGCCCGTGAGCGTGAGGAGGCCCCTCTGCTCGTGGTGTGCGACGAGATCAGCGACCCGCACAACCTCGGCGCCATCATCCGCACGGCGGAGTGCGCGGGCGCGCACGGCGTCATCATCCCCAAGCGCCGCAGCGCGGGCTTGACGAGCATCGTCGGCAAGACGAGCGCGGGCGCGGTGAGTTATCTGCCCGTCGCGCGCGTGCCGAACATTCCGGCGCTTTTGAGGGAGCTGCAGCAGCAGGGCGTGTGGATCTTCGGCACCGCCGCCGAGGGGGCCACGAGCCTGTACGAGGCCGACCTCAAGGGCCCTGCCGCCATCGTCATCGGCAGCGAGGGCGACGGCATGGGCCGGCTTGTGCGCGAGGGCTGCGACTTCCTCGTCAGCATCCCGATGAAGGGCCGCATCTCCTCGCTCAACGCTTCCGCCGCCGCCGCCATTCTGCTCTACGAGGCCGTGCGTCAGCGCCTTGGCTGACGCGCGCCGCCATTCACGAGGTCTTCCATGGATCACAAAAAGGATCAAGAATTTGAACAAACGCTCGCCGAGTCCGAGTTTTTGCTGCGCGGCGCGGCCCGCAGCGCGTCGGACGACGCGGACCTGACGCTCGAGAGCATTCTGGCGGAGTTCGGCTCCCGGGAGGACGGCGCCGAAGCCGCCGCAGAGCTGGAGGACGTCGGGGTGCCCGAGCCGCGGCCCGCCGTGCGGATCGGAAAAACCGCCGCGCCCGCCGCAGAGCCGCCGGAGCCGCAGCCGTCCGCGCCGCCGGAGGAGGCATCGTCCGCCACGCCCGCGCAGGACACCGTGAGTCTGCAGGAGGTGCTTGAGAGCACCGTGCAGTCCGTGCTCGACGAGGAGGCGGAGGAGCCGATCGAGCTTCTGCCGCCGAAGCGCCGCGGGCTTTTCTCGCGCAGAAGGCTGCGCGACACCGAACGGCTTTATTCCGACGAGCCCGGGGAGGAGCCGCCGCAGGAGGAGCCCGACGAGCCGGAGGACTTCTTTACCGAGGATTTCGGCGAGCGGGACGACACCCCCGAGCCGGACGCGGGCGAGCTGGCTGCCGGCTACCGCGACGACGCGCGCATGGGCCTGCGCAGCGCGCAGGCCGCGCTGCTCGTCACCGCGCTCTCGTGGCTCGCGCTGCTGCTCGACCATTTCGGCGTCATGCCCGCGCTGTTCGCCGAGGAAAGGCTACTCAGCTGCCTGCCGTTCTTCATTGCCGAGCTTCTTGTCTGCGTCCTCGGACGCGACGTGTTCGTTTACGCCTTCGAGCAGCTCCGCGCGAGGACAGTCACCTATGAGCTGCTCTCCTCGCTCGCCTGCGCCGTCACGCTGGCGGACACGGCGCTCGACTTTTTCCTGCCCGCGCGCGCCGCGCTCGCGGTCCCGTTCCACGCCGTCGCCATGCTCGGCATGAGCTGCGCCCTGCTTGGGCGCGCGCTGCTCTTCGGCGCGATGTACGATACCTTCCGCGTCGCCGCGGTCGGCGAGCCGGACTATCTCGTCACCGTCACCGCGGGCGGAGCCGCCAAGCGCCGCGGCAGCGCGCAGGGCTTTTCGCGCTGCGCGCAGCGGGAGGACGCCGCCTCGCACTGGCAGGGCGTGCTGCTGCCCGTGCTGCTTGCCGCCTCGCTCGTATTTGCCGTGCTCTCCACGCTGCGGCGCGGGGAGCGGCTGCTGTTCCTCTGGAACTGGGGCGTGCTGCTCACGGCGATCAATATGCTTGCCTTTCCGCTGTGCTATTCTCTGCCGCTGCGTCGGCTGACGAAGCGCTTCGTCAAGTCCGGCAGCGCGCTGGCGGGCTATGTCGGCGCGGACCGCCTGCGCCGCAGCAACTGCGTCATCCTCACCGACACCGACCTGTTCCCGCCGGGAACGGTCAGCCTGAACGGGCTGAAGATCTACGGCGAGGAGAGCGGCAAGGTCATCTCCTACGCCGCCACGATGGCGCACGCCTCGCAAAGCGGCCTGAGCCGCCTGTTCGACACGCTTTTGGAGGGCGAGGGCGGGAGACTCGAGCCGCTCGACGATCTGAGCTTTTATGAGGAGGGCGGCGTCTCCGGCCTCATCCACGGCGAAACGGTGCTCTTCGGCACTGCTGCCTTCTGCCGCAAGATGCACGTCACGATGCCCGGCGGCCTGAGCCTCAAGACCGGCGCGTTCCTCGCCGTGGACGGCACGCTCATCGCCGTTTTCGCCGTCAAGTACACGGCGGCAGAGAATGTGGACTGGGCGCTCCACGCGCTCAAGCGCAGCCGCATCACGCCGGTGCTCGCCGTGCGCGACGGCAGCATCACGCCCGCGCTTTTGAAGCGCAAGTTCGGCACCGATGCCCGCGCGGTCTATCCCACCGTCTCCACGCGCCTTGCGCTCTCGGAGAAGGACGGCGAGCATCCCTATGCGCTGCTCTACCGCGAGGGGCTGATGCCCTACGCCGAGATCGCCGTCGGCAGCAAGCGTCTGGTCCACGCCGTGCGCGTGGCCGCCGTGCTCTCGCTCGGGAGCAGCGCCATGTCCGCGCTGCTGGCGTTTTACCTCACCTTTGTCGGCGCGTACAGCGCGCTCACCCCGGTCTCGATGCTGCTCTATCTGCTCCTTTGGGCGCTCGCGGCGCTCATCGAGGGCTTCTGGGCGGACCGTTATTGAGCATTTTTAGCAAAAATGGCTATCAAACTTCTAAAATTACAATAGTTGTATTGACGGAAAGAATATTATATAATTGAGCTGTTGAAGTGACTTCCCGCAAGGGAATTACGATCTGGAAGGAGACATGAACCCCTATGAGTGCAAAAGACATTCGCAATATCGTGCTGCTTGGCCACGGCGGAAGCGGCAAGACCACCCTCGCTGAGAGTATGCTGTTCATGACCGGCGGCACCGACCGCTTCGGCAAGGTCACCGACGGCAACACCACCTGCGACTACGACGCGGAAGAGATCAAGAGAAACATCTCCATCTCCCTCGCCGTCGCCCCCGTGAAGTACAAGAACGTGAAGATCAACGTGCTCGACACTCCGGGCAACTTTGACTTCGCCGGCGAAGTTCTCTCCGGTATCCGCGCGGCCGAGTGCGCCGTGCTGGTCTGCGGCGCGAAGGACGGCCTGAGCGTCGGCGCGGAGCGCGCCTGGAAGATGCTCGGCAATAAGCCCCGCATGATCTTCATCAACCGCACCGACGAGGAGAACAGCGACTACAACGCCTGCTTCGACGCCCTCAAGGGCAAGTTCGGCACCGCTGTTGCGCCCATCGTCGCCCCCATCATCGACGGCAGCAAGAAGGTCACCGGCATCGTCGACCTGCTGCACAACAAGGCCTATGAGGTCAAGGGCGGCAAGGCTGCCGAGTGCGCCATTCCCGCCGACATCGCCGACGAGGTCGAGACTCTGCGTGCCGAGCTGATGGAAGCCGCCGCCGGCGCCGATGAGGAGCTGATGGAAAAATTCTTCGAGACCATGGAGCTCTCCGCCGAGGAGATCGCCAAGGGCCTCAAGCTCGGCGTGCGCGACGGCAGCGTCGCTCCCGTGCTCTGCGGCAGCGCCATCTCCGGTCTCGGCGTCGATATGCTGATGCAGACCGTGCTTGATCTCGTTCCCGTCGCCACCGATATGCCCGCCGAGGCTGCGCAGGACGATGACGGCAACGCCGTTGAGGTCGCCCACGATGAAAACGGCGCCACCGCCGCCATCGTCTTCAAGACCGTTTCCGACCAGTACGGCAAGTTCTCTCTGGTCAAGGTCGTCCGCGGCAAGATCACCGGCGATATGTCCCTCTACGACACCACCACCGGCAACACCGAAAAGCTCGGCCGTCTCTACACCCTCAAGGGCAAGAAGAACGAGGAGGTCAAGGAGATCTGCTGCGGCGACATCGGCGCCATCGCCAAGATGGACCGCGTCAAGACCGGCGACACCCTCTGCGACCCGAAGAGCATCGTCAAGCTGGCGGGTATGCCCTACGCCGAGCCCTGCTACTCCCGCGCCATCGCGCCCAAGACCCGCGGCCAGGAGGAAAAGCTCGGCACCGGCCTCAACCGTCTGAACGAGGAAGACCCGACCTTTACCGTCGTCAACAACGCCGAGACCCATCAGATGGTCGTCTCCGGCGCGGGCGACATTCAGATCGACGTGCTCGTGAGCAAGCTCAAGACCCGCTTCGGCGTGGACGCCGAGCTCGACACCCCGCGCGTGCCCTACCGTGAAAAGATCCGCAAGACCGTGCAGAAGCAGGGCCGTCATAAGAAGCAGACCGGCGGCAGCGGCCAGTTCGGTGATGTCTGGGTCCGCTTCGAGCCCAACGAGGAGAGCGAAGAGATGGTCTTCGCCGAGGAAGTGTTCGGCGGCAGCGTACCCAAGAACTTCTTCCCCGCCGTTGAAAAGGGTCTGCGCGAAGCCGTGCTCCACGGCCCACTCGCCGGCTATCCGGTCGTCAACCTCAAGTGCGTGCTCTACGATGGCTCCTATCACCCGGTCGACTCCTCCGAAATCGCGTTCAAGACCGCCGCGAACCTTGCCTACAAGGCCGCAATGCCCGAGGCGTCCCCCGTTCTGCTCGAGCCCGTCTGCGAGCTGAAGGTCACCGTGCCCGATCAGTACATGGGCGATATCCTCGGCGACCTCAACAAGCGCCGCGGCCGCGTCATGGGCATGACCCCGACCGGCGACGGTGAGCAGATCATCGAGGCCGAGTGCCCCGAGGCCGAGCTGATGAGCTACGCCATCGACCTGCGCTCCATGACCCAGTCCCGCGGCTCCTTCACCATGCACTTCGTGCGCTACGAGCAGTGCTCTGCCGACGCGCAGGAGAAGGCCGTCGCCGCCGCGAAGGCCATGCAGGAAGCGGAATAACCTCTACCCGATAACAAAGAAAAGCTGTCCGACGGACAGCTTTTCTTTGTTTGTTCATCGTTTGGGCCTTGCATTTCGCCGTGAATCGTGGTATATAAAAAGCTACGAATACAGAAACAGAAAGGGCGGTGCGCCGTTCCATGAACCGAACGATGAAGAATAAGAAGGGCTTTACCCTGATGGAGATGCTGATCGTCGTCGCCATTATCGCCGTACTGGTGGCTATTGCCATTCCGGTTTACCAGGGTCAGGTGCACAAGGCCAAGGTCGCGGCGGATTGGGCGAACCTGAGAGCCTATTATGCAGAGCTACAGTTGGATTATTTGACGAGAGGCGCGTACAACAGAAATGTTCCTCTTACCCATGCAGATACCAGCGCTGGTCAAATGCAACAAAACGATATTTCGACGATCCCATTTCTTAACGGAGACGAGGTGAAGCTGCAAGCGGGAACTTATTGGGCACTTTGGTCAGCAGACGACGGTTATCAAATTGCCTATAATTGCGACAATTCTGCAGATGAGCATAGAGCGCACGAATTGGTGCTTGGCTAAATGGCCGTATCGTTGTTCGCCGCGGCAGCGGCTGAGCGGACATAGACGCAGACCAGATCGAAAGCCGATAAAAAAGCTGCACGCACTCCCTTGCGCAGCGCGTGCAGCTTCAAAATGAATAAGACCCGCAATGGCAGGTCAAGGGCGCAGCCCTTGCGCTTCTTGGGGGTTCAAAAGGGGCTATTCTTGCGGCAAGAATAGCCCCTTTGAAGATTTTTCAGTAGATCTTATCCAGATACTCCACCACGTCGGCCACCGCGCCGTCGCTGCAATGCGAGACGATGTGCGCGCCGAACTCGTGTACGGCGGGAATGGCGTTCGCGGGCGCGAAGGGCACGGCGGAGACCTCCAGCATCGGAATATCGTTTTTGTGGTCGCCGATGCAGTAAATGTCCTTGCGCGCCACGCCGAGGAGCGACGCGAGCCGCAGGATCATGCCGCCCTTGGTCGCGCCGGCGGCGGTCAGCTCGAGCAGATGCTCGTTGGAGTAGATGAGCTCATACTCCCGCCCCCACGGGCGCGAGAGAATGAAAGTCCGCACGGCATCGAGCACCGGAAAGTCCTCTTCAAAAAGGATCTTGATGATGGGCAGATCAATGTCGGCGAAGCGCTCTACCACCTGCACGGGCGAGCGGGTCAGATGCTCGTGGTTGCGGATGTAGCGGTTGGGATTCATCGCGTGGATGCGGCAGTCGTCATGGTAGACCTCGAAGGCGAGCGTCGGGAACCGCGCGAGCACCTCAGCCATGTGGTCGTAGATCGCCTCGCCGAGAAACGCGGTGTAGAGGTATTCATTGGCGCGGAAATCATAGATCGCCGCGCCGTTGGCGATGACGCACGGCGCGCTCATCGGCACGTCCTTGGCGTAGTCCATGAACGCGGGCAGCGCGCGGCCGGTGGAGATGGCGAACAGGCCGCCGTTTTGGATGAAGTAGTCCAGCGCCTCGCGGTTGCGCGGACACATGGGCGGGATGTCGGTGCCGTTGTCGAGCGCGGACTGGGTGTAGACGAGCGTGTTGTCAAAGTCGCTGGCGAGCAGCACATGGTCGAATTTCTGCATGGGGAGGCCCTTCCTTACCGGTTTCTTTTCGCTCCCCAGTATACCACAGCTGCGGGAAAAAGCAACGCCTTTCGCGCAGCACACGATTTGCCTGCCCATAGAGGAAAAGCGGCTTGCATCGCTGCAAGCCGCTTTTCTTATGGTTCATAGTTCAACAGGACGACGCTGCCATCGTCCCGTATGGAAAGCTCCAGAGCGCTCTGCGCGCGGCGGAAGACGGGGCCGTCTCCCCAGCCGCTATAATCCTTCGCGGTCCGGACGGGGTACTGGAGGAGGCTCTCCTGATGCGTGTAGTTGCTCCGCGAGGCGAGGTAGGTCGTCTCACCGTCTGTCTCCTCGGTGCTATAGGCGACATAGCCGCGCCGATTTTTCCCGCGCGAGGGCAGGGAGAATTCGGCGGAAATATCCTCCAGGTGATAGGTCCTTCCGAACCAGTTGGTCACCGTGTAACGCTCGACGGTAAGGGAGGCACAGGGCGCGGCGTAGGCATTCCCCTCCGCGTCGTCGTAGAGCACGCGTCCCGTCGGCGCACCGTCGTCGGGACGCCAACTGTCGTTCTCATAGTAGGCGGGCCAGAGGCGGACGAGCTCCGTTCCGCGGAATTTCACCTCCTCCGTCCAGCGGAAGTGGTGGAGGATGCGCCAATGCTCCGCTTCGCCGGGCAGCCGCACGGCGACGTCGGTGAAGTGCAGCTCCCTGACATCGTAGACGGTCGAGATGTGTGTCGAGCTGCCGAAGTCCTCGCGCACCTCGCGGCCGCCGTTCATCGGCTTATCCGCCTCGTGCACTACGACGAGCGTCGCGCCGCGGCAGGCGAGCAGATCGTCCTCGCTGAGGTCGTTCAGCGCGTCCTCGGGATAGCCGAGGGCAAGCAGCTCCGCGCGAATTTCAACAGCTTCGGCGCTGAGGCTGCCGCTCTTTGGCTGCCAGTCCATGCGGTAGCTGCCGAAGAAGAGATAGCCGCAGGCGATGCCGACGGCGAGCAGCGCCGCGATGGCCCTGACCAGCGTCTCGTCCGAGAGACGCACTGGCGCGGGCGTGAGCGCGTAGCCGCTCTCCTCCATCTCGCGGGAGAGACGGAAGAGGCTGCGCAGAATGAGAATATAGCAGCCGAGCATCGCAAGGCCGAGCAGCAGACCGCTGTACTGGACATAGGCCAGCGCAAGGACCGCCGCGTACCACACGAGCAGCGCGGCTGCGGGGGCGGCGCCCCCTCCTGTCCCCGCCTTTTTCTGCATTGTGCGTAATGCCTGCCAGAAGCAGAAGAAGAGCAGCATCTGCACCGCGAGCATGCCATAGGTCAGCGCCGTCCCCACGGAGGAGGCGTATACGGCGTTGGAATAGATTGTCGCGTTGAGAACGATGCAGGGCAGGAACAGCGCCGCGCGCAGCACGGCGAGCAGCCAGCACGCGCGGAACCAGCGGTTCTCCCGCCGCAGCGGACGGAAGCCAAGCAGCTGCAGGATCACGCCGATGGTCGGCAGCAGATAGTTCAGGCAGAAAAAGTTGAGCGTGATGGAGCACATGGCGCTGCCGCCGAGAATATTTCCGATCGCGCGGCGCCACGGCGTGACGTCCCGTGCGACGTCGTCGGGCGGAAGCTCGGGCGCGGCGGACTCGAGCAGAGCGTCAAATTCGCGGTCGTTCATGCGTCGTCACCTCCCAGCGCCTTGCGCAATGCCTTTTTGATGCGGTAGAGCCGCCCCTCCACAGCGCGCTCCGTCGTTCCCAGCTCCGCGGCGATCTGCGCGGTGGACTGGCGGTAGTAATACTTGCGGTAAAAGAGCAGCCGGTCCCGCTGCGGCAGCGCGGTCAGCGCGCGCTCGAGCGCCTGTCGGCGCTCCTGCTGCAAGAGCCGCTCCTCGGGCGTCGGCTCGGCGGAGGGCAGGTCGCCCGAAAGCTCCTCGCTGCCGCCGGACTTTTTCCGCGCGCGGTTGAGCGCGGTGTTGCGCGTGAGCGCCGTGAGCCATGCTGTCCACGAGCCGCGCGCGGGATCGTAGGTTCCGAATTTCTCCCACACGCGCAGCGCGGCGTCGGAAAGGCACTCCTCGCGGTCCTGCGCGTCCGGCACGATGGGTGCGATGATGTAGCGCATCAGCGGCGCGTAGTGCCGCAGCAGCGCCTCCGCGCCGCGCTCGTCTCCGGCGCGGAGAAGCGCCAGGACCTCCTGCTCGTGCATCTGCCCACCTCCCTGTGAAAGCCGTTTGCTCTATCATACACGCTCCGCGCGAAAAACCCACGAAAAAACGGAAGCCGCAGGGAAAAGCGGCTCCCGTTTCTTGACTTTATTCCGCGCTCGGCGCTGCGCCCGGTGCTCCGCCGCCGCTTCCGCCGCGTCCGCCCCGGCGTCCGCGTCCGCCGCGATGATGCCGGCGGCGCGCGCTCTTTTCACCCTCGCCGCTCTCGGCGGGCTTCCTTTCGGCAGAGGGGACAGGAGACTTTTTCTCACCCTCCCGGCGCTCGGTCGGTCTGCGGCGCTCGCCGCCCTTGTCGGCGGGCCTTTCCGCGTTCCCTTCGGGACGCTTTTCCTTGCCGCCGCCCTCGGCGGCCTCCGGCTTTGCTTCGGTGCGGCCCTCTCCACCGCGTCCGCGGCCGCCCCGGCGTCCGCGTCCCCCGCGGCGACGGCGCTCACGCTTCTCACCGCTCTCCTCGGCGGTAGGCGTTTCCGGCACAGCGGGAACATCGGGCTCGGAGAGCTCCAGCGCACGGAACATGGGCGAGGGAACGGCATCCAGCTCGCTCTCCGCGTCCTGCTTTACGAAGCGGGCGGGGCGCTCGGCGGGGATCTCGATGCCCTCGCGCGAGCCCTTGCCGTTGCGCAGCACACGGATCTCGCAGCCGTGATAGCTCTTCTGCCCCTCGGACGAGTCGTCCAGCCGGACGCTGACCGTCTCGCGCACGAGGTTCACGGCGCTGACGTTGCCGGGGCCGTCGGGCGTGAGAACGAAGGAATCGTTCTTGGGCATCCGCCTCACGGCGTCCTCGTAGGCCGCCTGCTCGTACTTCAGGCAGCACATGAGGCGGCCGCACGCGCCGGAAATTTTCGTAGGGTTCAGGCTGAGATTCTGTGTCTTGGCCATCTTGATGGACACGGGCACAAAATCGTCCAGAAACTGCGCGCAGCAGAACGGACGGCCGCAGATGCCGAGGCCGCCGAGCATTTTGGCCTCGTCGCGCACGCCGATCTGACGCAGCTCGATGCGGGCGCGGAACACGCCCGCGAGGTCGCGCACGAGCTCGCGGAAGTCCACGCGCCCCTCGGAGGTGAAGAAGAACACGATCTTGCTGCCGTCAAAGCTGCACTCCACGCGCACGAGCTTCATGTCCAGCCCGCGCTCGGCGATCTTCCGCTGGCAGATGCCGAAGGCATCCTTCTCGCGCTGACGGTTGTACTCCATGGTGCGGCGGTCGTTTTCCGTCGCGATGCGCACGAGAGCGCGCAGAGGACGGACGACCGCGCCGTCGTCCACCTCGTGGTTGCCGGTCAGGCACTGGGCGTATTCGGTGCCCTGCGCCGTCTCGACGATGACGAACTGACCCGCCTCCACGGCGATGCCGTGCGGGTCGAAATAATACTCCTTGCAGCCGCCGCGAAAGCGGACACCAATCACTTCAGTCAAAGGATCTCCTCCAATTCAACGGCGAGGCCGCCGAGCAGCGGGCCGACGCCGACATTATATTCACAATGGTTTCGATAAGTCTCCAGCAGCTCTATTGTGCCGAGGATCTGTGCTTTTGTCAAGCGGGAGCCGAGCACGGCGCGCAGCGCCTGCTCGTCGCGCGGCTCGGCGGGGGGCGCGCCGCAGAGCGTGCAGAGCGCGTCGGCGAGGATCACGCGCGTGCCCTCAAAGAGCGCGGCAAGCTCCTCACGGGTCGCCTTGGCGGTTTCCAGCTTCAGCAGAAAGGCGGCGCGCGCGGCGGCGCGGCCCTCGGCGATCAGACGGAGCAGCTCACGTGTGCGCTCGTCGTCCTCGCCGACGATCCCCACCGGCGGGAGCTTGACCTCCACGCAGCGCGAGCGGATGGTGGGCAGCAGAACGCTTGCGTTCTCCGCGCAGAAAAGAAAGGCGGCGTAGGGCGGCCCCTCCTCCACGGTTTTGAGCAGCACATTCTGATCCTTTTCGTTCAGCCGCGTGCAGTCGGGGAAGATGTAGACCTTGCACGCGCCCTCGTTCGGGCGGATGAAGGCGTCCGTCCGCACGCCGCGGATGACGTCCACGCTCAGCTCGGCGTGCTCGTCGTCGCGCACGGTGAGGACGTCGGGGTGGATGTCCGCGAGCACTTTGCGGCAGTGCGCGCAGGCCAGACAGGGCTTGTCCGTACCGGTACACTCCAGCGCGGCAGCGGCGTAATGCGCCGCGGCGTTCCGGTCGCCCGCTCCCGAGAGGATGAGCGCGTGGCTCAGCGCGCCGCGGCTCGCGGCGGCGCGGAGACGCGCGGCGGTATTCGTTTTTGCAAAGGCCGACAGCTCCATGCGCTCCTCCGGACAATATAACTACAACATACAGTATAACGCAAAAAAACACGGAGTGCAAGAAAAGTTACGGGGAAATGCACAGCTCAAAGAGAAAATCTATAAAACATTTTGAATTTTTTCGGTGGAATTTCTTGCAAGTTTGGAAAAACCTGTCTATAATATAAAAGCTTATGAACGATTGGGATCAAAAAACCATAGATACTTTGTAAATTGGAGGAACATTATGAGCAAAAAGTATTGTTACCTGTTTACCGAGGGCAACGCCAATATGCGCGAGCTGCTCGGCGGTAAGGGCGCGAACCTGGCCGAGATGACCAACATCGGCCTGCCGGTCCCGCAGGGCTTCACCATCACCACCGAGGCCTGCACCCAGTATTATGAGGACGGCCGCCAGATCAACGACGAGATCTTCGCCGAGATCATGGAGTATGTGGAAAAGATGGAGAAGATCACCGGCAAGAAGTTCGGCGACCTCCACAATCCTCTGCTCGTTTCCGTCCGTTCCGGCGCGCGCGCGTCCATGCCCGGCATGATGGATACCATCCTGAACCTCGGCCTCAATGAGGACGTCGTGAACGTCATTGCCGAGAAGTCCAACAATCCCCGCTGGGCGTGGGACTGCTACCGCCGCTTCATCCAGATGTATTCCGACGTCGTTATGGAGGTCGGCAAGAAGTATTTCGAGCAGCTCATCGACCAGATGAAGGAAAAGAAGGGCGTTACCCTCGACGTCGAGCTGACCGCTGACGACCTCAAGGAGCTGGCCGGCCAGTTCAAGGCCGAGTACAAGGCCAAGATCGGCGAGGAATTCCCCACCGACCCGAAGGAGCAGCTCATGGGCGCGATCAAGGCGGTCTTCCGCAGCTGGGACAACCCCCGCGCGAACGTCTATCGCCGCGACAATGATATCCCCTATTCCTGGGGCACCGCCGTCAACGTCCAGTCCATGGCGTTCGGCAACATGGGCGACGACTGCGGCACCGGCGTTGCCTTCACCCGCAACCCCGCCACCGGCGAGAAGAAGCTCATGGGCGAGTTCCTGACCAACGCGCAGGGCGAGGACGTCGTTGCCGGCGTCCGTACCCCGATGCCCATTGCCGAGATGGCCGAGAAGTTCCCCGAGGCCTTCAAGCAGTTCGAGGACGTCTGCAAGATCCTTGAGGATCATTACCGCGATATGCAGGATATGGAGTTCACCGTCGAGCACGGCAAGCTCTATATGCTCCAGACCCGTAACGGCAAGCGCACCCCCGCCGCCGCTCTCAAGATCGCCTGCGACCTCGTGGACGAGGGCATGATCGACGAGAAGAAGGCCGTCGCCATGATCGAGCCCCGCTCTCTCGACACGCTGCTCCATCCCCAGTTCGATACCGAGGTGCTCAAGAAGACCCCCGTTATCGGCAAGGCGCTGCCCGCCTCTCCCGGCGCGGCCTGCGGCAAGATCGTCTTCTCCGCCGAGGACGCCAAGGCGTGGAAGGAGCGCGGCGAGAAGGTCGTGCTCGTCCGTCTCGAGACCTCTCCCGAGGACATTGAGGGCATGAAAGCCTCTCAGGGCATCCTGACCGTCCGCGGCGGCATGACCTCCCACGCGGCCGTCGTGGCGCGCGGCATGGGCAAGTGCTGTGTCTCCGGCTGCGGCGACATCAAGATGGACGAGGAGAACAAGCAGTTCGAGCTCGCCGGCAAGGTCTACCACGAGGGCGATTGGCTCTCCATCGACGGCTCCACCGGCAACATCTACGACGGCGCTGTCCCCACGGTCGACGCCTCCATCGGCGGCGAGTTCGGCCGCGTCATGGGCTGGGCGGACAAGTATCGCCGTCTGGGCGTCCGCACCAACGCCGATAACCCGCACGATACCGCGCAGGCGGTCAAGTTCGGCGCCGAGGGCATCGGCCTCTGCCGCACCGAGCATATGTTCTTCGAGGCTGACCGTATCCCCGCCATCCGCGAGATGATCTGCGCCGACACGCTCGAGCAGCGTGAGAAGGCGCTCGCCAAGCTCGAGCCGATGCAGCAGGGCGACTTCGAGGCCATGTATATCGCGCTCGAGGGCCGTCCGATGACCGTTCGCTTCCTCGATCCCCCGCTGCACGAGTTCGTCCCCACCGAGGAGGCCGACATCGAGCTGCTCGCCAAGGATATGGGCAAGAGCGTTGCCGAGATCAAGAACATCATCGCCTCCCTGCATGAGTTCAACCCGATGATGGGTCACCGCGGCTGCCGTCTGGCTGTCACCTTCCCGGAGATCGCCGCGATGCAGACCCGTGCGGTCATCAAGGCTGCGCTGAACGTCAACGCCGCGCATCCCGAATGGCACATCGTGCCCGAGATCATGATCCCGCTCGTCGGCGAGGTCAAGGAGCTCAAGTACGTCAAGGACGTCGTCGTCAAGACCGCGGACGAGATCATCTCCTCCGTCAAGTCCGACATGAAGTATAAGGTCGGCACCATGATCGAGATCCCGCGCGCCGCTCTGACCGCGGACGAGATCGCCAAGGAAGCGGACTTCTTCTCCTTCGGCACCAACGACCTGACCCAGATGACCTTCGGCTTCAGCCGCGACGACGC
>ENA-OZIL01000078-OZIL01000078.1-human-gut-metagenome-genome-assembly--contig:-NODE-78-length-49199-cov-9.258709_pt1 | contig 49199 bp, 44 predicted proteins | sample MGYA00244057_ERZ653706 | MGnify/ENA primary metagenome ERZ653706 (study PRJEB26926, sample SAMN06165266) | human gut metagenome | biome: ENVO:00009003; feature: ENVO:2100002; material: ENVO:00002003...
CTCTCATCTCACTGACCTTATCCTCATTTTGATCCAAAACGATCAATTCCGCACCGGACGCAGCCAATTCATTTGCAAGTGCGAAACCGAATCGTCCAAGCCCAACGATACCGTAAGTCATTTTTTTATCGGGTTTATTCCCAAACATACCGATTCTCCTTCATCCGATAGAAATATTTCCCTCCGGGAAACTGATGTGTTCGCCTCTGCTGAAATACCAGAGTGACGCCACAGTCAAAGGTCCGAGTCTGCCTATGTACATAATAGAAATCGACAGCAGTTTCGCTCCGACACCCAGATCGGTTGTGATGCCGGTTGAGAGTCCAACTGTTCCAAAGGCACTTGTGACCTCAAAAAGTGCATCCATTAACGAAATTCCCGGCTCCAGTATGGCCATAAGCCATGTGCCTGCCGATACAAGTGCTACCGCCAACAATGTTATAACAGACGCTTTTCGAAAGGCGTCCTTTGGGATGGCGTTATGAAAGGCTTTCTCGGATCTGTTGGTTGCCGCCGATTTAATGCCTTGTATTAAAACAAAAAGAGTACTGGTCTTAATACCGCCTCCGGTAGAACCGGGAGAAGCGCCGATAAACATTAAGGCGGTCAATACCAAAAGTCCTGCATTTGAAAAGGTTCCCAACGGATAGGTTGAAAAGCCTGCTGTTCTTGCCGAGACACTGTGAAAGAAAGCACCGAGCCATGTTACATTCTCGGTCAGTTTGAGAAGAAGGGTTCCAACAATTATCAGCACACCGCTTACCGATAACACGACTTTAGCATGCATGGAGTACTTTCTGAAACTCAGCCTGTATTGCCACATCTCCCGGATGACAAGGAAGCCTATTCCTCCGAAAAAAATCAAGCCGCAGGTGACCAGATTCAACATAATGTTGTTCTGATAAGGAATCAGATTTTGAAGATTCCCGAGTATGTCAAAGCCGGAATTGTTAAAGGCCGCCACGGAGTGAAACAAACTGATTCCGATTGCCTTTTGGAGTGGATAATCTTGAATGAAGACAAAAAAGCTTAATACTGCTCCGATAAATTCAATGGTGAATGTCGTAAGCAATACGCTTTTTATAAAACGGACGATACCTTTATTGGAATCGAGATTGGAAGCCTCTCGTATCAAGCGTCGGCCTTTCAGATCCAGCTTCCTGCCCATAGCCAAAATGACGCCGGCACCGATGGATGTAACGCCAAGTCCTCCGATCTGTATCAGCAGAGCGAGAAAAAATTGTCCGATCGGAGTAAAGGTATCTCCTGCATCAACAGCTATCAGCCCTGTTACGCAAACTGCGCTTGTCGAAGTATACAGAGAATCGATATATTTTAATTCAACACCCTCCCGCACACTGCACGGAAGGATCAAAAGTACCGATCCGATTAAAATTACGGCGGCAAATCCTAATGAAATAAGACGCGCTGGCGATTGTGCTTGAAGGAGCTTTTTCATTCCTCGTTATCTCCATTCATTCGGTAACCGACACCAAGTTCATTGGAAATACACCAAGATTCTCCCGGTTTTACGCCGAATTTTCTTCGTATATTGGCCATATTGACCTGTAGCCTTTTTGTGCTGCCCTCGTCGGGATACCCCCAAATTTCCTTGATGATTGCAGAATACGTCATCATCTTCCCACAGTGCTCGGAAAGAAACGCCACAATGTTATACTCCGTTTGGGAGAGACCGACATCTTGCCCGTGAACGAACACTTGTCTTGCATCGTACTGGATCAGCAGATCTTTTGTCCGGAATGTACCGATCGGCAGTTTTCCGCTGTCGGCACGATGCTGATAATTTCGTAATACCATGCGAATCCGTGCAAGCAGTTCAGCCGAGCTGAAAGGTTTTGTCACATAATCATTTGCGCCGGCATCCAATGCGAGGACCTTATCGGTGTCATTGTTTCGTGCAGATAAAACAATTATCGGGGATAGCGAACTCTTCCTCACAAATTCAAGAAATCGAATTCCGTTCATATCCGGAAGCCCAAGATCAAGTATCGAAACATCCGGCAAATGAGAAGTAAATAATGTAATTGCAAGATTACAGGTTTCAGCAAGAATCACCTGGTATCCGGCTGCGCCCAACATAGTCGCCATAACCGACCGGAGGTTCTCATCATCCTCTATCAGCAACACCTTATACTTATTATTGGTCATGACTGATTTCTTCCTTCCCGATCGTAAAACGGAATAATGCGCCGCCGTTTTTTCGATTTTCTGCCGTGATCGTTCCGCCATGCGCCCTGACGATCGTTGAGCAAACAGATAATCCGATCCCGGCATAGCGACGAGGGCCTTGTGTCATATCCTGCTGCACCTCATAGCATTCCGAAAAAAGAGTTTTTAACCTGCTTTCTTCTATTCCGCAGCCGTTATCTGCAACCTCAAACACAACCTGATCCGCCAAAGTAAAGGCCTTAAGCAAAAGTACCGTCATGCCCTTTGCGTGATACACGGAGTTTTCCAAAAGGTTGAGGATAACCTGTTCGATCAAAATCGGGTCAACATCGATGATCACAATATCATCCGGCACAGTCACCTCGACTTTTTGTTCCGGATGGCGCTGATAAAATTTAGCAACAGAGGAATCGATCAATTCGTCCAATATCGTCGTAGTCTTGTTGATCTTCATCGTCTCGTTATCGATTCGGGTAACTGACAGAAGATTTTCCACCATCCGGATAAGCCATTCGGAATCCTCTTGAATGTTCGACAGCATTGTTTCTTTTTGTTCCTCTGTCAAAGTTTCTTTCTCGTCCCGAAGAAGAGAGCTTGCGCTATAGATGGAGGTCAGCGGTGTACGCAAGTCGTGGGAAACGGCACGAAGCAGATTCGCGCGTGTTTTTTCCCTTTCACTTTCCGCTTTTGCCTCTTCATAGGTTTTGATTTTTGTCGTCAGCATTCCGGTAATGACAGCAATAGCCAGCATAATAATTGCCGAGATCACATTGACGGGAGTTATAAAGTCAAACTTCAAAAACGGATAGGTGAACACAAAGTTAATGGCAACTGTGCCTATGACAGATGAAAAGATGCCGTAGAAATATCCATCAGTAAAAAGAGAAACAATAAAGACAGAAAATACAAAAATCGTTGTTATGTGCTCTTGCACCTCAAGCCGCTGAAAAATAAAGCTTATTACGCCGGCGGCAACCAACGCAAGCAGCGTTATGATTATATTTCTCAAAATGCTTTTCTTTTTCATTTCTGAAGCTCCTTATAACGGTAATGATTATAGCATAGGTTTGGTTAAGATGTGGTTAAGGCATTCGGCAACAGATTTCAGCTATACTTTTGTCTTTCCTGCATTGCAAAACCATATACCAACGGCCTTTTCGTCGGGTCTATTTAACACAAAGAGCTTTTCGCATTTTCTCTAAAGCGTTCTTGTATGTCCGCTCGGAAGCCTTATCGGACCTGCGGCTGGCGGAGTGAGAGATTTCTTCAAAGGTCATTGGCTTTATGGGCCTGTACTCGATTTCACCGTTTATCAGCACTGCTTTCTTGACCGACCAACAGATGCCGCAGAAGCCAAGATGCTTGGCAACCGTGCGCTGCTCCCGGTAGGTCAGGTTGTCGTATGCTCGATGCAGTGCGTCATATAGCACCGCCTGAAAATACAGCTTGTCCGGCTGCGAGGTTGTGTCCGCCGTCACATCCTCACCCGTTTCCTCGCCGCCCTCGTCGTATTGCCTATAAAAATCTACTCGGCGTTCGTTCAGTGTACCTATTGCAATGTACTTTCGGATGCTCTTTGCGTCCATAGCAACTTCATCTGCAATTCTCTGTACACTATCATCGCTGCAATCATCGCCGCTCTGATGGTAGATTGCCATAATGCGCCGCAGGACGGGATAGGTGTCCGTCGTCATGGTGATGACACCGCTCTGTGCCGTGCGGATGTAGTCCTCGATGCCGTCCAAAATGTACTGCTTCTGAAAGGCGACGAAGGGCGTGCCTATGGACGGATCGTACTTTTGCAAAGCGGTTAGAATCCCGCACACCGCTGCCTGCTTGATGTCCACAAAGTGCTCCGGTAGGCCGTAACGCTGGCAGGCATCCTGCGCCAGCTTGTTCAGCATCGGCTCCCGGTCGTGCAAGTACCACGACAGATACTTGTCTTCATTTTCATCAAAATATAGCTCGATACACTCCTGCAGCGGCAGCTTGGGCGGCGCAGGGTCAAGGCGGTACATCCGGCGCTCCAAAAGATACCGCTGTTGCTCTAAAACTTCATTCTGTTCTTTGGACACCGGATGCACCTCCTGTCATTTCATTCTTTTGCCCGTGTCAGCGTACAGCTTGGCACGCTCCAAATCCGCATAATAATTTGTCTTGGCATAGGCATCGTCCTCCTCCGCCTGTTCCAAGCGCCGCTTCGCCATGGCCTGTGCCGCCGCTGCAAATTCCGCTGTTATCGTTCCACGGCTCTTTTCGGAGCGGATGGCGGCGCGGCGTTTTTCGTAAGCAGCTTTGAGGGGATTATCCTTCGCCCGCTCTGCCTTGCCCTGAACGATGGCGTACCGGCGGCAGGAGATTTTCTTGCCATTGTATAACTCCGGTGCTGTGCCATAGGAACAATACTTCTGCCGCCGTGCGCTTTGCATCAGAAAATACTGCCCGCAAATTTCGCACTGCCTCGGATAATGCCCGTGGTGCAGCCCCTCGAAGAAATCCGTCAGCACAAAGCTGTAGTAGCTCTCAAAGGCCATTCTTCGGGCGGTGATGAGAATATGACTGTTTCGCCGTTTCGGGAGAGCAAGATATTCTGTGTGCAGCGGAAACAGACTTGATCCGAATACCTCCGTTGCAATGGGCAGCAGGTGGCGTTCATCAAAGCGGTCGGCTTCGTCTACACGAGATACAAAGCGTTTAAGTAATTCAAATGCCTTGCGCATATCCTCCGGGATAGCATCATAAAAGCAGAGGGTTCGCAAAACTGTTGCGCACAGCGTTTCACTTTTTTTGAAGAGCACCTTGTCGTATTCCTTCGGAAGAATACCGAGCGCCCTTGCACCGCCGTCTGTCTGTGCCGCCTTTCCTCGGCGGATAAAATAGTCTGACAGCAGCTCGGCATTTTCTTCCGTAAACATCTCTGAAATGCGCTGCTTCTCAGAAACGGTGTCTAAGGTATCAAACGGCTTCAACTTCGGTAATGTCAGCAATATATTCTGTATTTCCTCTCCGGCATTCACAAAATCGACACTACTTAAATATCCGGCGGCAAGCTGCTCCTGCACATTCCAGTTGCTTTGCCGGAACACGGCAATTCTTGCAGCGGTATCATTCCTGTAATACCGGTTCAGCAGATGTGCCGCAAAGATGCCTGCCGCATAGCTTTTGCTGCCGATATATACCCGCCCGTCCCGGTAAACGGCGGTCAAATAGCCTGAGCCACCACTCATTTTCAGCCCTCCGATTTATTCTATCACGGGAAGTGTCCCGTTTTCCGTACTCACTGTTTTGACGCAAAAAAAGTTGAAATATTTTTGTTACAGCCCATAAAACAAAACAGTTTGTTTTGATTATTATATCAGAAAACAGCACTTGTTTCAATGCTTTTCACAATGTTGCGGTTATTGTTTTTTTCGTGTTGCTTATTCCTTGTCTTTTTTCGCTGTTTCCCCCATTAAATACATATAAGGCAGTCATTGAGCCGTCGAGGTCACACTCGGCGGCTTTTTTGCTGCCCGAAAAACGGAAAGGAGGCGAAAGCGATGGTACTGAAAATCACACCAAAGCAGCGGGTAAAAATCAATGCCCTTGTGCGCAGGACTTGCCTTAGCAACCAGTGAACGGCGCATCAAGATGATCGACAAGGCGATTGAGGAGCTGTTTGAGGCAAATATCTCCGGCAAGGTCAGCGACGAGCGTTTTGTAAAGATGACGGACAATTACGAAAAAGAGCAGAAGGAGCTGCTGGAGCTTGTGGCTGACGGCAATAAAAAATTGCAGGATGCAGAGCAAAACAAGGTGGATTTGAAGCTGCTGATGAAGGCACTTCGGGATTACACGGACATCCGGCAGCTCACCCCGGAGATTGTCAATGCGCTGATACGGCGTATCGAAGTCCACAGCAAGGACAAAAAAACAAAAAAGGTGAAGGTGGACATTTACCTTACTGCCGTCGGACTGTTCACCCCGCCGACGGAACAGGAGCTGCAGATGGCGATGGAGGAGATACGCCGAAACCCGCAGCAGTTCGGAATTTCTGCATAAAGCAGAACACGGTGTAGCCCTCATTTTCAGGGCTACACCGTATCCTACATAATTACTTCGCTATGGATCTGCGTCGAAGGCGGGTGTTTTTTTATTCTTTTCTGTCAATACCAGTTGCCTTCGCCCGGGCCGGGCTCGGCGTCGAAGCGACGGAGCTGGTCATAGTACAGGGCGTAGGTAGATTCGGTATAGGGCAGGGTGTAGACCGAGACAAAGGGGATGATCGAAAGCAGAGCCCAGCCGATGAAGCTGAGGTCCAGCACGAAGAGCTCCGCCTTGTGTCCGCGCATGAGCCTCTTGCTCTCGCGGATGCACTCCATGATCCCCATCTCGGGGTGGTCCAGCAGCAGGTAGAGGGCCTGGCGGTAGCGGTAGCTGGCGACGATGCCGGGAATGACGAAAAGCAGGCTCCAGAGAAACACAAAGATACCGCTGACGATGTTCAGGCCGATGATCTTGAGGAAGTGCTGAAAGCCGTCCATGAGGTTCCAAAAGCTGTTGGCCTGGCGTCTTATCATGTTGAGCACGAAGATGACGAAGCCGGCGTAGAGCAGCTGGAGCATGAAGTTGAGCAGCAGGTCTATGACGTAGGCAAAGGCACCGGGTCCATGCGAGAGATAAGCCCGGATGACTATATCCGGATCGCTGGAATAGAACATTTTTGCTAGAGTGACGGCGTCTGCCCGCATGAGCTTGGTGGAGAGGATCGTGATGACGTAAACTACGGCGCAGTATATGAGCGCGGTGAGGTAGGGGCTGACGGCCGACTGGCGCATGGACTCTCTCGCGTCCGCCTTGAGGGCGGCGCGGTCCATATATCTGGGCATAATGATACTCCTTTCAAAGCACGGCTTTGCTGCTAGTTTACACCACGTGCGCGGCTTTAACAAGCCCCAACCTGAGCGCGAAGATTGCTCTTGCGCTTGTGGGAAGGCGTGGTATAATAATATAATTATAGATTATTACGTTTATTCGGGAAAGGAAAGCGGCCTGAGCGCCGGAGAATATGAGTTACAGTGCCTGGAACATATCCGCGTGCCGGCCGGAGGCGCCTGAGCCGCTGGTCCGCGCGGGATATACGCCGCTTTTGGCGGCGATACTCTGCCGCCGCGGCCTGGATACGCCGGAGGCGGCGCAAGCCTTCCTGGAGGGCGGGCCGGAGCTTTTGGTGGACCCCTTCCTCCTCGAGGATATGGACAGGGCCGCGGCCCGGCTGCGCCTTGCGATAGAGCGGCGGGAGACGGTCGCCGTTTTTGGAGATTACGACGTGGACGGCATCACCTCCGCCTGCCTCGTCACGAGCTGGCTCCGCTCCAAGGGCCTGGAGTGCAGCACCTATATCCCGGACAGGATGGAAGAGGGCTACGGCCTGAACCTTGCCGCGATGGACACGCTCCACGCCCGCGGCGCGAGCCTCGTCGTCACCGTGGACTGCGGCATAACGGCCGCCGAGGAGGCGAGGTATGCCTCCGCCCTCGGCATGGACATGATAATAACCGACCACCACGAGTGCGGCTCCTGCCCCATGCCGGAGGCCGTGGCCGTCGTGGACCCGAAGCGCCCCGGCAGCCGCTACCCGAACGCGGACCTCGCCGGAGTGGGCGTGGCCTTCAAACTGCTCTGCGCAGTGGAGGGCGGGCCGGAGCGGATACTGGAGCAATACGCGGACCTCGTCGCAACCGGGACCATAGCGGACGTCATGCCGCTCACCGGAGAGAACCGATACATCGTCCGCCTGGGGCTCGAGCAGCTCAACTCGCCGCGCAGGCCGGGCCTGCGGGCGCTGCTGGCGGAGTCCGGCGCGCTGGGCAGGAGGGTCAGCGCATCGACGGTGGGTTTCACTCTGGCGCCCCGGCTGAACGCCGCCGGCCGCCTGGGCCACGCGGAGGTGGCCGTCCGTCTCCTGCTCACCTCGGACGAAAAGGAAGCCGCCCGCCTGGCAGCGGAGCTCTGCCGACTCAACCGCGAGCGGCAGGAGCTTGAGCACGGCATATTCGAGGACGCGCACGGGCTCCTGCGCGGCGAAAAGCCGGACGCGCCCATAGTCCTCGCCGCAGAGGGTTGGCACCAGGGCGTCATCGGAATCGCGGCCTCCAAGCTGGCGGAGGAATTTTCCCTGCCCACAGTCATGATCTGCCTGGACGGAGAGAGCGGCAAGGGCTCCTGCCGGAGCTACGGGGGCTTCAACCTCTTCGACGCGCTCTCTGCCTGCTCGGACTGGCTGGAGGGCTACGGCGGGCACGCGCTGGCCGCGGGCCTGTCCATTCGCCGCGACAGGGTCGAGGGTTTCCGCCGCGCCATCGCGGAATATTACCGCGGCCTGCCCCCGGCGGAGGCGCCCTGCCTCAACTGCGAGCTCAGGGTGGACGACCCGGCCCTGCTCTCCATGGCCTGCGTCGAGTCTCTCGAGCAGCTCGAGCCCTACGGCAGCGGCAACCCCAGGCCTACCCTCTGCATCACGGACGCCCTGCTCGACCGCGTCACGCCCATAGGCGGCGGGCGGCACCTGAAGCTCAGGCTCGTGAAGGGCGGTGTCAGCTTCGACTGCGTCATGTTCTCCAAGCGCGAGAGCGAGCTCGGCGCGCGCGAGGGAGACCGGGTGGACGCCGCATTCTACCCGCAGATAAACGAATACCACGGTCACCGCTCCGTGCAGCTGCTCATGAGCGCGCTCCGACTCACCGATACCCTGCCGATCTGCCGGGACATACTCGACGGCAGGCTGCCTGAGCCCTGGGACGGCTCGGACCTCTTCCCGGAGCGGAGCGACTTCGTCCGGGTCTGGCGCTGGCTGGAGCGCCGCGGCGGAGGCGCGCGGGGCAGCCTGGAGGACGTCCCCGGCTGGAGGCCCGGAGGTATGCACCCGGCAAAGCTGCTGCTCTGCCTGCGAGTCATGCGGGACAGCGGGCTCGTCAGCGCCCAGCGCAGCGGCGGCGAGCTCAGGGTCCAGATCCAGAAATTCCAGGGCAAGGCGGACCTCGCCTCGCACCCGCTCATCAAAAAACTCAGACAATACAGGGAAAGATATGAAGAAGGGAGGTGAGCCGTATGGCAGCCGGAATGAGGGGCGTCAGCTCCGAATACAGAGACGAGATAATAAGGCCGCAGTCGCCCAAGCCTGTGATGGACCCGGAGGAGTGCTGGAAAAGCCTCGAGAGCAAGATCCTGGCCGGGAACATCGCCATGGACATGGGCCGGGTGCGCAACGCCTTTGAATACGCCGTCAAGCTCCACGAGGGCCAGAAGCGCCGCGACGGCTCGCCCTACGTCACGCACTGCGTGGCCACGGCCGAGATAATCGCCGAGCAGGGCCTCGACGAGGACTCCGTCGTCGCCGCGCTGCTGCACGACGTCATAGAGGACACCCCCGCCACGCACGAGGACGTGCGCCGCCAGTTCGGCTCCACCGTGGCCGATATCGTCGAGGGCGTCACAAAGCTCACCCGCGTGCAGTACACCAGCCACGAGGACGAGCAGGCGGAAAACCTCCGCAAAATGCTCATCGCCATGGCCAAGGACATCCGTGTCATCCTTATCAAGATAGCCGACCGGCTCCACAATATGCGCACGATGGACTACCAGAGCGGCGAAAAGCAGCTCATAAAGTCCGCCGAGACGATGGAGATCTACGCTCCCATCGCACACCGCCTGGGTATGCAGAAGATAAAATGGGAGCTCGAGGACCGCTCGCTCTACTACCTCGACCGCGAGGGTTACAAGGAGATAACGGACGCCCTCTCCACCCGCATGGACACCCTGCGCGTGTTCATGGCCAAGGTCGAAAAGCAGATCCAGGGCCGCATGGACGAGGAAAAGATAGACGCCACGGTCTACGGCCGGATAAAGCACGTCTACAGCATCTACCGCAAGATGTTCGCCCAGCAGCTCGACATAAACGGCATCTTCGACCTCTGCGCCTTCCGTGTCATCGTGGACAGCATACCCGACTGTTACAACGCCCTCGGCATGATCCACGACATGTATAAGCCCGTGCCGGGCCGGTTCAAGGACTACGTCTCCATGGCCAAGCCCAACGGCTACCAGAGCGTCCACACGACGGTCATTGGCGACGAGGGCATACCCTTCGAGGTGCAGATCCGCACCTGGGACATGCACCTCACAGCCGAATACGGCGTTGCGGCGCACTGGAAATACAAGTCCGGCGAGCAGGGAGTCAAGGAGGGGGACGAGGAGAAGTTCGCCTGGGTCCGCCGACTGCTCGAGGCCCAGCAGGAGACCGACGCCACCGAGTTCGTACACGACCTCAAGATAGACATGTTCGCGGACGAGGTCTTTGTGTTCACGCCCTCGGGCGACGTCATAAACCTCCCCGCCGGGGCGACGCCCATAGACTTCGCCTACGCGATACACTCGGGCGTCGGCAACGCCATGGTGGGCGCCTCGGTGAACGGGCGCATCGTCACCTTTGACCACGTCCTGCAAAACGGCGACATCGTGGAGGTCCGCACCTCCAAGTCCGCGCCGGGGCCGAGTCGTGACTGGCTCCAGCTCGCCAAGAGCTCCAGCGCGCGCACGAAGATAAAACAGTGGTTCAAAAAGGAAAAGCGTGAGGAGAACGTCCAGCGCGGACGCGACATGTTCGACGCAGAGCTCCGCCGCAACGGCCTGACCATGGCCGACGTCATGGACGAGGAGGTCCTCCCGCACATCCTCAAGAAGCTATCCGTCCCGTCCATGGACGAGCTCTACGCCGCCATAGGCTACGGCGGGCAGACGGCGGTCCGGAGCGTCAACCGTGTGAAGGACGAGCTGGCGCATATCAAGAGGCCGGAGAAAAAGACAGTCCTCGACAAGATAAACGAACAGGCCGAAAAGAGAACCGCCAGGCCCCAGAAGGCTGTCCACGGCGTCCTGGTGGAGGGGATAGACAACTGCCTCATCAAGTTCTCCAAGTGCTGCACGCCCGTGCCGGGGGACGACATCGTGGGCTTCATCACCCGGGGCAACGGTGTCTCCATCCACCGGACGGACTGCCAGAACTATCTCAAGCAGCGCCTGGCCACGGGCGCGGACGGGCGCTGGATAGACGTCAGCTGGGCCGACAGCACGACGGACCTCTATATCACGACGCTGCGCATCCTCGCCAAGGAGCGCTCCGGCCTCATCATGGACATCGCCACGGTGCTCAACGCCCTGAACGCCAAGGTCCGCAGCCTCTCGGCGCGCGACGTCGGCAACGACCAGTCCACCGCGGCCGTCACCGTCGAGGTCAAGACGCTGGACGAGCTCAAGGTCATCATAAACCGCATCGCCGCTATCCGCGGCGTCATAGAAGTCAGGAGGGCAAGCTCATGAGGGCAGTCGTAACAAGAGTGACCTCCGCCTCCGTGGAGATAGGCGGCGAGGTCAGAGGAAGGATAGGCAAGGGCTTTCTGGTACTGCTGGGCGTCTCCGTCGAGGACACGGAGGCCGAGGCGAAGAAGATAGCCGACAAGATCTGCGGCCTGCGCGTCTTTGAGGACGAGGCCGGCAAGATGAACGTGAACCCCAAGGACGCGGGCGCGGGCCTGCTCATCATCAGCCAGTTCACGCTCTACGCGGACGCGAAGAGCCGCCGCCCCGGCTTCACGAGGGCGGCCAGGCCGGAGACGGCCGTCCCGCTCTACGAGCTGGTGATATCCGAGTGCCGCGCGCGCGGCTTTGAGGTCGAGACGGGCGAGTTCGGCGCAGAGATGCAGGTCGCCTCCGTGAACGACGGACCCGTGACGATAATTCTGGACACAAAGGAGCTGTAATCATGCTTATAAAGACCCTGGTAGTCGGCCAGATCGAGACGAACTGCTACGTCGTGACGGATGAGGCTACGCTCGACTGCGTGGTCATAGACCCCGGCGACGAGTCCAACACCATAATGAACTACCTGGAGGAGAACAAGCTCAAGTGCCGGGCGGTTTTCCTCACTCACGCGCACTTCGACCATGTGAGCGCCGCCAACGCCGTCCTGGAAGAGACCGGCGCGCCGCTCTATATCTGCGAGAAGGAGCTGCCCGTCGTGAAGAGCGGGGCCTCCGGCCGCTTCCGCCTGCCCGAGGACGTCCGCTACTACAAGGACGGCGACGAGATCGAGATCTCCGGCCTGAAGTTCAAGGTCCTGGAGACGCCGGGACACACGCCCGGCGGCGTCAGCCTGGTCTGCGGCGACGCGCTCTTCTCCGGCGACACGCTCTTCCGCGGCTCCTGCGGCCGGACGGACCTGCCCGGCGGCGACATGCGCGTCCAGCTGCGCTCGCTCAAGCGCCTGGCGGAGCTGCCCGGCGACTACGAGGTATACCCCGGCCACGCCGAGGCCAGCAGGCTCAGCATAGAGCGGGTGTATAACCCCTATATTCGCCACGCGATCGAGAAGATGTGAAATGCCTAACGCCATAGACTACATCGACTGGAGAGGGGACATACCCCTCTCCGTCTCGCCCTTCAACGAGGTGGATAACCTCCTCGTCTGCAAGCTGGTGTCCCTGGACTTCACGGACATCGTCCCCTCCGAGGGCGAGCGCAGCATACAGGAGGCCGCGCAGGGCTACTTCGACAAGTTCGGCGAGGAGGACGTCAGACGCGGCGTGCTGCTCGCGCCCGGCGCCGTCACCATGCTCAAAAAGATGCTGAAGGCCCCGAGATTCCGGGACCTGCGCCTGCGCGACTACGTCTACCATGTGGACCAGAAGGCCGAAAAGCAGTTTTCCGCCATGACGGTGGTCCTGCCGGACGAGACGCGCTACATCTCCTTCCGCGGCACGGACGACAACCTCGTCGCCTGGAAGGAGGACTTCAACATGGGCAGCCTCGACGCGGTCCCCGCTCAGACGGACGCGGCGAGCTACCTCATGCGCGCCGCCTGGCGCTTCGAGGGCAGGATGCGCGTCGGAGGGCATTCCAAGGGCGGCAACCTCGCCGTCTACGCCGCCATGCACAACCCCGAGGAGCTGCAAGAGCGGATAATCGAGATCTATAACAACGACGGGCCAGGCTTCCGCGAGTCCGTGCGCGGCCTGCCCGAATACCAGCGCATCGCGCCGAAGATACGCACGCTGGTGCCGCAGTATTCGCTCGTCGGCGTGCTGCTCAGCCACGACGCGGACTTCGAGATAGTCAAAAGCACGGAGACGGGCATCTCCGCACACAACGGCTACACCTGGGAGGTCCTGGGGACGAGCTTTGTCCGCTGCGAGGACTTCGCCTTCCGCAGCCGGGTGTTCAACGACGCCGTCCACGGCTGGGCGGACGGGCTGGACCTGCAGCAGCGCCAGGAGCTGACGGACGCCGTTTTTGACGCCCTCGCCGCCACCGGCGCCAAGACCCTCACGGACCTCACCGAGCAGAAGGTCCGCAAGGCGCTCACCGCCGCGCGCGACCTCTTCGGCGACGAGGACCAGCGCGAGCTCTTCGTGGACTCGATGGAGCTGCTCTTCAAGGAGTATGCGGCCTCGGCGAAGCGCGCCCTGCCCCTGGGCAGGCTGCGGCGCAGAAAGAAGGCCGCCGATTGAGGCCCGAACTCGCCGGCGCGCTCATAAGGCGCGCAAGACTGGAAAAGAACTGGAGCCAGGAGGGGCTGTGCCGCGGCATCTGCTCCATCTCCTGGCTCTCGAAGATAGAGGCCGGGCGCGAGGGCGCGGACCCGGAGCTCGTCGCGGCGCTCTTCGCACGGCTGGGCCTGGAGCCGGAGGGCTCGCCCGGGGCGGCGGAACTCATAGAGCGCTGCTACGAGGCGGCCTTTTCCCTCGACTACGAGGACTGGGACGGCCTGCGCGCGGAGCTTGCCGCGGCTCGGCTCGAAAGGGGGCCGTACTGCGTGGACGCGGCGCTGCTGGGGCGGCTCTTCTCGGAAGAGAAGGGCGCGCCGGACTGGGTGCGGGCCATGGAGGACGTGCTGGAGCCCAGGCAGCGCTCGCTGCTCTTGTGGCTCTCGGGCGACTTTGAGGCGCTCTGCCGCTTTGACGGGTCGGCCTGCGCCTTCTACCTCTATGGCTACGAGGCCTATTGTGCGGGCAACAACACCCTGGCCCTCGAACTGCTGGAGCGAACCTGCCGCCTGGCGGCGGACGAGGGACGGCTGCGCATTCTCATGAACGCGCGCGTCACGATCGGCAACTGTTACAGCAACGGTATGCAGTACGAGGCCATGCTCCGGCACTACGCTGCCGCGGAGCGCATGGCCCGTACTCTGGGCGACGATGACACCGCGCGCAGCATAGAGTATAACCGCGCGGCCACGGCCCTGGAGCTGGGCCGGGCGCAGGAGGCATACGACGCGCTCACAAAGCTCGGCGCGGAGAGCGCGATGGAGCTGCACAAGCTGGCCGCGGCCTGCGAGCTGCTGGGCAGGCGCGAGGAAGCCCTCGCGGTCCTCGACCGGGCGGAGAGTCCCGAGACCCCCTCCCCGGAGCCGGCGCGTTCTCTCGCGCCGCGCATCTGCGGTCTCGTCCGCTTCCGGCTGGAGCACCCGGACTACCTTGAGCGCCAGGAATACGGCGCGGAGCTCATGGAGCTCTTCGAGACGATGCGGCGGGAGCTGCCCATCGGCTACGCGAGCTTCCACCTGCCGCGAGTGCTCGAGTGGCTGCGGGCGCGGCGGATGTACCGCCAGGCCTATGAGCTGCTGCTTGACTTTCCTGGATATAGGGGTTAAATGTAATTTAAACGGCTGTTTTGGCTTTGATTTTCCCAAAACAGCCGTCTTTTCTTTTCTCAGCCTCCGGCCTAAAATATAGGCGGAGGCGATATTCTTGAAACCGAAACTCTGGACGCGGGACTTCACGCTGCTCATATCCGCCACCGTGCTGGGAGCGGCGGGCGGCATTGCAGGCAGCTTTGCGCTCTCCTTCCTGGTGTACGAGGAGACGGGCAGCACGCTGGCCGCGGCGCTGCTCATCGCCATAAACGTCATCCCCGGCTTCATCGTGCCGCTCGCCGCCGCGCCATTCATGGACAGGCTGCCGCGCAAGCCCTTTCTCGTCGGCGGGGACGCGGTGAACGGCCTGCTCTACGCCGCGGCGGGGCTCTATCTGCTCAGGCACGACTTCACATACATAGGCTATCTCTTCTTCTCCCTGCTGCTTTCGAGCCTTTCAGCCTTCGACTCCCTGGCCTACCAGAGCATCTTCCCAAAGCTCATCCCCGAGGGTGCGGAGGAGCGGGGCTACACGGTGTCGTCCATGGTCTATCCCGTCATGCAGGTGCTCATGGCTCCGGCGGCGGCCTGGCTCATGAGGGCCGTGGGCGTGGCCGCCATACTCATCGGCCAGGGCGCGCTCTCCCTCCTCGCTGCGGGCATAGAGAGCCGGATAAGCGTGAGGGAGGAGCGGCGCGGCGAGGGCGGGGGCTTCTCGCTCCGGCGATGGCTGGGCGACCTGAGAGACGCCGCGGCCTATCTCAAAAAGGAGCGCGGCCTTCTGGCGATATACTCCTACATGGCCGTCACGAACGGCGTGGGGAGCGGCTACTCGGCGCTTCTGGTGGCGTATTTCAGCGCGGCCCCGGCGCTCTATTCGCTCTTTTCCGCGGCCGAGTTCGCGGGGCGGAGCTTGGGCGGCGCGGTGCGATACAGGCGGGAGATACCGCACGGCAAGCGCTACAAGTTTGCCTTTTTTGTCTACAACGCCTACGAGCTCATGGACGCAACGCTGCTCTGGCTGCCCTATCCGCTCATGCTTTTGAACCGGGCGGCGGCGGGCTATCTGGGCATAGGCAGCGCGACGATGCGCCTCGCCGCCGTGCAGAGCTACATCCCGGATGGGATGCGCGCGAGGATAAACGCCTTTGAGAGCATGCTCTATTACATGGGCATGGGCGTGTTCAGCCTCATAGTCGGCGCGCTGGGCGAGCTCATGAGCCCGCGCGCGGCGGTGAGCGTCTCGGCGCTCTTCACCCTGGCGGTCTGCTGGCTGACCATCTTCCGCAGGCGGCGCGAGGTCGGCGCAGTCTACGACGGCGCGCCGGCGGAGAAATAGCGAGATCCCCGCTCCCTGTTGGAGCGGGGATCTCCATTTCACGCAGGGGCCGGGGATCTCGGTTCAGCGCATTTCCAGCGTGTACGATATTTGCTCCGCGGGCTCGGTCTGGAGGCTGCTCGGCAGCTGCTGCACGCAGACATTGCCCAGCGCGTCCGCGCAGATGAGGAAGGCGTCGCTGTTTTGGACCTGCCAGCGGTAATAGTCCTGCGCGGGCTCATCCTCATCGGAGGGGGCGAAGTCCAGAAACAGGGCCAGGCGCTCGCCGTCATATTCGTATATGTCCTCCAGCGTGTAGCGGTATTCGCCCGCCGGGCGGCTGAGCAGCTCATAGCCCGGCGCGCCGCCTATGTCGAAGAAGGGGCCTTCGACGAGGCCGCCGCCGGAGTAGTCGAAGGCGTAGACGCCGTCCAGCGTGTCCGCCAGCACCCAGCCCTCGCCCGTCTCGATGTGTATGGAATATGTGCCTTCGGGGCGCGGTATGGTATAGGCCTCTGCAAGTTCGCCTGCGGGCGTGACGCGCGTGAGCAGGCTGGAATCCGGGCCGCTTTCCACCAGCAGCGCGCCGCCGTCGGGAGCATAGTACATGTACGAGCGCCCAACACACTCGGCGAGCAGGCGGAGCGAGGCCGTGTCCGGCACATACAGCCCGTCCTCCTCCGACCACCTGAGGTCCATGAGCCAGAACTCCGTCCGGTCCTCGGCGTCCTCGGAGCCGGAGCTCCACAGGGTGAAGAGGTAGAAGTTCCCGTAGCAGTCGCAGCTGAGCGAGAAGCCCGCGCCGGACCCGTTCGTGCCGTAGCCCCTGACGCTGCCGTCGGAATTTTTTCTTATCTCGACCGTTTGCGTGGCGTCCTCCGGCACCGGCCGGGCGAGCGTGGTTTGCAGGACCTCGTTCAGCTCCTCGGCCCTGGCCTCGGGGTAGTCCCCGAGCACGGCGCAGTAGAAGGGCCAGGTCTCGTAGAAGTCCGCGAGACGCACCGTCTCCTCATACTCTCCGCCCGCGGGGGTCTTGTCCGCGACGTACTGCATGTGCTCCGGCAGCACGCGCTCCGAGGAACGCAGGTCGTTCGGATAGAGCCCGCTGGCTATCTGAGGCACGAGCCGGTCGGACCAGTCCGGCTGCTCCGGCTGGGTGTCCCAGATGGGCTCGTTGAGGGAAAAGACGCAGCTGTCCTCGCCGGAGGCGGCGCTCAGGCTGAGCTCGTGATAGAGCCTGTTCAGGCCACGGCTGTCGGAAAAGGACGTATAGGCCCGGATGGTGACGCCCTCGCAGAGCTCGGGGTCGCCCGTGAGGACGACCGGCGAGAAGCAGGCCGCGTCCCTGGTCGAGTTGACGCACGCCGCCGCGTATACGGAGCCGGACAGCAGGAGCGCGGGCAGCAGGACGAGCAGTATCATTGCGCGTTTCATGGCGTACCTCCTTCCGCTCAGCCGAGCGAGAGTTCAAAGTTGAACATGGAATAGCTGTTTTGCAGCAGAGGGAAGTCAAGCTCACGCTCGAGCACATTGCCGTCCGCGTCCGCCGCTATGAGCAGGAGCGGCCAGTCCTCGCTGTAACCGGACCGGGCAGAGAGCCAGCCTATGCTCCGGCCGGAGGCGAGGGCGCAGAGGCGTTCCCCGTCGTAGGCGTAAATGTAATCATATTCCGAGGCGAAGCTGACGGCGGGCAGCGCGTACTCGTGGCCGAGCCTTATGTCCCCGCCGCTGCCGTAGTCGAAGGCAGTAACGAGGCCTTCCTGCACGAGCAGCGTCCAGTTCTCACCTGCCACGAACTGGGCGTAGTCATCTTCCGCGCCGGCGTAGTTCGTGTGCAGCTGCGCCGCAGGCTCGCCCTCGGGAGAGAGCTGGATGAGCTCATAGCCGTCCTCCACCGCCTCGAGCAGCAGGGCTCCGCCCTCGGGCGTCTCCACGCTGGTGGAGAGCTCCCGCAGTTCCATGAGCGGGCGTGCGCTCGACACGTCGGGCATATAGAGCCCGTATTCCTCCGACCAGAGCGCGTCGAGGACGTAGAGGCGGGCGCGCTCCGTCCTGTAGTCGGCGTTCATGTCGGTGAAGTAGAGGATATAGAAGTTCTTGAAATCGCGGCAGCCGACCCAGACGGAGTCGCCGCTTATGATATTGCAGCTATATTCCCTTACCTCACCGTTCGTGTTGAGCGTGACGGAGGCCTCGACCACCGTGTCCTCCGGCACGGGCTGAGCCAGCTCGCCGGAGAGCAGCTCGTCCAGGCCCCGGCCGATCTCGGAGAAACCCTCGTCTACGAAGAAGGGCCAGTGGTCGCAGCAGTCCGAGAGGGGGAAGGTCTCGCTGTAGGTCCCGCCGGGCGCCGCCCGGTCGAGGATGTACCGGCAGGGAACGGGCAGGTCCTCCGGCTCGAAGGTACCGGAGCCGCTGCTGCTCAGCCTGTCCGTGATGAAGGGCGTCCAGTAGTACGCGCCGGAGTCGGAGCCTTCGGGGCCGAATCTCAGCTCGAAGCAGCAGGCGCTTTTGTCCGAGGCCGCGTCGTAGCTGAGGGTGTGTATGAGCCGGCAGCCGGTCTTGCCGCGGTACTCGGCCTGTGCGCCGAGCCTCAGCCCCTCGAGCGAGACTCCGCCGCCCGTCTCCGAGACCGCCGCGATGTATGCCGCGTCCCGCTTCGAGTTGACGGCCAGTGCCGCCGCCCCGAGGCCGAGGCCGGAGACGAGGGCGAGTATGAGAAGTGTCAAAACAGCGCGTTTCATGTGGTTCTCCTCCGCGGGCCTAAGCCCGCCTCTGTGCTGAAGATGTGATCGCCGTCCCCCTCCGCCTGCGCGGAGGGCTCGAGGCCGAAGTAGAGGATGGAGAGCTGCTCGTTCGTCAGGCCGAGCTCCCAGCTGCCCAGGACGCCGGTGCAGTCCGCAACTATGAGCGTGAGCGTGTCGAGCCCGCCCATGCAGACCAGCCCGAGCCGCCCGTCCTGCAGGAGAAAGCGCTCCTGCGTATAGGGGTCGCTATAGCTGTAATACTGGAATTCATAGCCCGGGACGCCGGAGACGTCGCAGCTGAAGGCGGGGACATAGAGACCGTCCTCCTCCAGAAAGACCTGGATGCGGCCCACCTCGTCGCAGAGCGCCCAGCCCTCGCCCGTGACCGGCGTGAGCGCGTCGGGCTCAAAGTCCCGGGGCAGGAGGCTTTCCTGCACGAGCCCGCCGTCCGCGCCGAACTGCACCAGGCGCAGGCAGTCCTCCCGGCGCTCGAAGGCCAGGACCCCGCCCTCCGACGTGCTCACGAGCGTGGGCGTGGACTCATAGCTGAGGATGAGCTCGAGGCTGTCCGCATCCGGAACAAGGTGGCCGCGGTATTCCATGCTGTCCAGGCGGTAGAGCCTGCCCTCGCCGGGGTTCCGGCCGTCGTAGCATTGGATAAAGACGTAGTATTTGTCGCCGCAGGTCTCGGCGTCTATCCAGTATTCGCCGCCGCTCACATACTCGCGGCCGTAGGCATAGAGCGCGCCGTACTCATCCCGGCTGACGTAGAAGCTGACCAGCGTGTTCTCCGGCACGGGCGGCGCCAGCGCGGAGAGGATGCGGGCCTCGTCCTCGTCGTCGAGGTAGTTCGCGGAGATGTCCGTAGGCCAGACCTCGAACCAGTCCGAGAGCTTTGCCGCCATTCTGCGCGTCTCGCCCGGGGCGGTCTCCGCGGCGAGGGAGCGGTAGGGCTCCGGCAGTTTTTCCTCTTCAAAATCATCGCTCAGCCAGTTGCAGTTGAGCTCGTTGCGGAGGTTGAGCCAGCTGAGCGGGCTGCTGTATCTGCGCAGGCCCGTCTCGAGCTTGAACTCGCAGGACGGCTCGCCGCTGCCCATGTCCAGGCTCAGGTCGTGATAGAGATAGAGCTTGTACGTCCCCGTGTCCACCGTGCTGACCGTGACGGTGAAGTCCTCCGCTGCCGCGGCGTCGCCGGAGAGCTGCGTGGAGAAGAGGGCCGCGTCGTCCTTCCGGGCGTCCAGGCCCAGACCCGCCGCGCCCAGGCCCAGGACGGAGACGAGGCTCAGTGTGCAGAGTATGATAAAACCGCGCTTCACGGGGCTCCCCCTCTCTTTGAACTCATTATACAAACTCCAGGTAGACCCGGCCCCAGACATAGGCTCCGGCGCCGGGCAGGACGAGCTCTGCGGCGTAGAGCAGAGCGTTTTGCGAGCAGACAGTCACGAAAAACCGCTCCGGGTCACCGAATACCTCCGGCTCGCGGACGGTGAGCACGGCAAGGCGCTCGCCGTCGAAGGCGTACTGCCTCGTGTACGAGCACAGGCCCATGTCCTCGCCCTCGGGCGTCAGCGACCAGCCCGGCAGACCGCCCAATTCGAACACCGGGCCTGGCTCATAGGCCGAGCCGTCCCAGGTAAAGCTCAGGACCCGGCCGTCCTCATCCATTATCGACAGCGCCCAGCCCTCGCCGTAGTACTTATTGCCGCCCTCGGCCTGGCCGCTCGCGAGCGCGGGCGGCGTATTTTCGGGCTCCGGCGGCAGAAAGACTTCGAAAGGGCCGATGCGCAAACTGCGCTCAGTATCGCCGCAGACGTCGCGGGCGAGGTCGAGGTACAGGCTGCCGCCTATGACGGCTATATCGCCGTACAGCACCCTCGAAGACAGCCGCAGCCCCGAGGCCGCCTCGGGCGTGCCCGCGAGCGCCTCAAGCTCGAAGTCCGCCGACTCCCAGGCCGGCGCAAGGGCGGCGTTCGCGCCCGCCAGCAGGCAGAGGCTCAGCGCCGCCGCCAGCAGCAGTATCACCGCGCGTCTCATGGCCTTATTCCCCGCCCGTCAGCTCGTCTATCGCGCGGCTGATGCGCTCGGCGCGGTAGCCGTAGCTGCGCTTCACAAAGTCTATGAGGCTCTCGCCCGTCTCCTCCAGCTCCGACATGGACACGTCGCCCGCGAGCCGGCCCTTGTGTATGAGCAGCGCCCGGCCGATGAAGCCCTCGACCTCCTCCAGCAGATGCGTCGAGAGCAGCACCGTCTCGTTCGGCTCGAGGATGCCCAGCAGGACCTTGTAGAAATCCTCGCGGTTAAAGACGTCGTTGCCGGAGAAGGGCTCGTCCATGAGGATGTAGTCCGCGCCCTGGGAGAGCGCCAGCACGACCTCAAACTGGTTCTTCTGGCCCGTCGAGAGCTTCGAGGGCGCGCCCTTCATGGGCAGCTCGAAGAAGTCCATCAGCACGCGGAAGCGCTTTTCGTTGAAGCGCGGGAAGTGCGCTGCGTAGAACTCCGCGTGGCCCTCGGGCGAGAGGGCGGGGAAGAAGGAGTGCTCGCTCGTGGCGAAGGACAGGCGCTCTATGTTCTTCGTCGTGATGGGCTCGCCGTCGAGCAGGATCTCGCCCTTGTAATTGAGCAGGCCCAGTATGCACTTCATGAGCGTGGACTTGCCCGCGCCGTTCTCGCCGAAGAGGCCGACGAGCTCGCCCTCGCCGAGCTTGAAGTTCACGTCGCGCACGGCCTCCTTCGAGCCGTAGGACTTGCTCACGTTTTTCAGCTCTATCATCGCAGTAAACCTCCCAAAAGCAGTCTAAGGATCTGGTCCCAGGCCCCGGCGGGGAGCCAGGCCTCGGGGGTGAAGCGGACGTATATCCAGCCGCAGAGCAGCGTCATCAGCTGGGCGGAGAGCCAGAGCGCGGCCATACCGCAGAGCGGCAGCAGCGCGCAGCGAGCGGGGTATTCCCAGCGGTTTTTGAGCCTGCGCATGGTGTAAAAGCTCTTGGAGCCGGAGCGGAAGTAGTTCCAATTGCGCAGCAGCAGATAGACAAAGCCGGCAAAAACCGGGACAAAGGGCAGATAGGCAAAGGCGGCGACCTCGGCGTATGGGCGCATACCGATGGGTGTGCCGTTCTCTCTGTAAGAGCGCACCGTGCTGAGCTCTGACCAGTAGGCCAGGAGGAACCAGGCGAGCATTATGACTACGGCCCAGGCCAGCCAGGTCAGCGCTCTCTTGAGCTCCTGCCGCCCGTCAAAGCCCGGGGGCGCGAGCAGTTCATATCTGCGCACCGTCGGCACCCCCATCCTGCGCCCCGTGGTTCTCACGCTCGTCCTGCGCCCTGTCCACGAGGCCGATGCAGCTGCCCGCGCAGAGCGCGAGCGCCATGACCGCGCAGACCGCGACCGCCGTCCTGTCGTTGGCGATGAGGCCGGAGCCTATGATAAAGACCAGGGTCATGGCGGCGAAGCCGGAGACCTCGCCGCGTCTGGCCCAGAAGGCGCCGTGGGCCGTGGCCGCGCCTGCGGCGAGGATGTAGCCCGTCACGAGCAGGAGCGTCGCCCAGTCCTCGAGCGGCAGGAGGTAGTGCAGGCCGCGGTTGCCGTAGGCGGCGAAGAAGAGGCTCATCTCGTTGACGGGGACGGTGGGGTTCTTCATGTATATCGCCGCAAAGCCCAGCCTCGCCGCGAGGATGAAGCCCTGGTAGACGACGAAGCAGAGCACGTTCGCCAGGACCTGCCAGAGCGCGGCCCCGGTCTCGGAGACGCGGAGGCGGCGGTAGCTGTAGTCCGGGTTCACGCCGCCCTTTGGCACGCCGCTGCGCCAGAGCAGGGCGTAGAGCATGGCCGCGCCGAGGTAATAGGCCCTGTCGGGCCAGACGTCGAAAATGGCCTGGAAGTCCGAGGCGCTCCCGGACTGCCAGAAGAGCAGCGCGAGCTGCACCACCGCCGCGGCCAGCGAGAGGGCCAGGGCCTTGTAGACGACGTTTCTTGCGGCGAGCATGAAAGCGGAAAGGTGTCTGTTCATAGTAGTTCCTCCTCATAAGCGCGCCTGACGAGTTCGAGAGCCTCCTCAAGCGGCACGCCCATTCTTCTGAAAGCCGAGGCCGCAGCCACGGCGTCCGCGCGGATCAGCTCGGCGCGGACCTTTTCCCGGAGCTCATCCGTCACGCTGATACAGCTTTTGGCGCCTGCTCTGGACTCCAGCAGGCCCTCTTCCTCCAGCAGGCGGCAGGCCTTCTGCACGGTGTTGGGGTTTAGGCCGAGGATGGCGGAGAGCACGCGGCGGGAGGGCAGCTCGTCCCCGTCCGCGATCTCGCCGGAGACGACGCCCTGTTTGATATATCGTATTATCTGCAGATATATGGGCGACCCATCCTCCGCCCGGAAGCCCTCAAACGAGACCAAGCTCTCACCTCCTCCAAACCGTGTTACTCGACTAATACAGTTTTCAACTGTATTATAGGCATAATACACTTTGCTTGTCAATAGCCTGTTGCGGCCTGGGAGGCAGAAAAAAACGGCAGACGCGGTTTTGCGTCTGCCGTTGTGGCGTTTATGTTCTTTAGAAGCTGTATTCCCAGACCTCGGCGGGGTACCACTTGGCGTTTATCCGCGTGAAGATGATCACGCAGCCGCCGGTCTGCTTGCCGCCCTCGTAGAGGCTCACGTTGCAGCCGTAGCAGTTGTCCCCGTAGTACTGGAAGCTGCCCAGCTCGTATTTGTCGTAATCCGTATCCGTCACGCCGCCCGCAGGGGTCCGGGCGCTGTACTCCGAGGCAAGCCTGGTCGCCAGGGGCAGGCTGCCGTAGAGGTAGCTGAGCATGTTGTAATAGTTAGTATCTATCTTGTCGTTCAGGTTGGACTCAAAGGCCGCGTACAGGCCGAAGAAGGTCTCCGAATAGCCCGCCTGAGCGCTCTCCAGCTCCTCGTCCGAGGCCGGCAGGTACACCGTAGCCCCGTCCTGCGCTATGGGCGCGCCCAGCTCGGCGCCGCCCTCGCCCTCCGCGGAGATCTCCGGCTCCAGGTGCAGGCCGCTCACTTCCCAGACCTCCAGCTCCGGCGCCGTGCCGTAGTCCTCCAGGCCTTCCAGGAAGGCTGCGGTCAGCTTTTCGCCGGTCTTGTAGCTCTCGTCCAGCTCCACGCCGTTCACGCTCACGGAGGAGCCCTCCGGCGCGCAGATCTTCACGCTCAGCTCGCCCTCGCCCAGCGCGAACACCGCGCCGTTTTCATCCGAGCTCTCTGCCTCCAGCACTTCGCCGGACGCCGAGGTCGCGCCGATCTCCACCGTGCCGTAGATACCGGATATGTCGTAGCGGCAGAGCAGCTCCGTCGCCTCGGGCTCGAGCTCGGGCAGGTAGGAGGCGTCCACCGGCTCGGAACTCAGGTAATTCTCGCTCACGGTTATGCCGTTCACCGTCACCGTGGCGTCCGCCGGAGCGGTTATGCTCAGGGTCCTGGGTTCCGGCGAGATGAAGCCCGCCAGCAGTTCGACCTTGTCTATTGACATATACTCCAGGCCGAACCCGGCCTCGCCGCCCAGCTGCGGCGACAGATACACCCGGCAGAGCTCCGTCCCGCCGACGGAGACCAGATAAACCGGGGCTTCTTCCGTATACTCCTCGTCTTTCACATAGCTCATGTCGCCCTCGCGTATGAGGTCCAGGCAGAGCTCGTCCACCAGCGCGGACTTCGTCTCGAACTCCGTCGGTGTGACGGAGAAGGAGCTCTCTATTGCGGTTTTCCAATAGCTCTCGTCCGCCATCTGCTCGAACTGGGCCATGACCCGCTCCGGGCGCGTGAACTCGTATGCCTCGAGGTATTTCCAGAACACGGCCAGCGCCGCCGCAACGGCGACTATGAGCACGATGCAATAGACCAGCATCGCCTTGCCGAAGCCGCCCAGGCCGCGGCCCTCTTCCTCCGGCTCCTCCGGGGGCGGGTTCCACCTGAGCTCGGGCTCGCGCCGCTTCTGCGGCTGGGGGCGGCGCTCCGTCTGCCGCACCGGCAGCGGACGCTCCTCCTCCTGCTCAGGCTTTGCGGGCTTGCTGCGCTGCGGCTCAGCCTCCTTGCGGCGGCGGGGCTTTTCCTCCGGTTCCTCCGGCTTTATCCGTTCCCGCTGCCTCTTCACCGGGACCGGCTCCGGCTCCTGCATCTGCGCGGGCTCCGGGGCGGCTTCCTTTTCAGGCTCCGGCTCGGACTTGGGCTCTACGGGAGTGGTCACGGCGTCTATCACCGCCGTCCCGGCGGCGGGGGCGCGCTTCGGCCGCTCCGGCTCGCCCAGGTCGCGCCTTATCGAATCGAGAAAGCTGTCGAAATCCTCATCCGCGCCGAAGCCGGAGAGGTCGAACCTGTCGTCCTTCATCACTCGTTCACCTCCGGAGCCTGAGTCTGGGCGGGAGCCCCGGCCTCATCCTCGGACAGAAACAGCCCGGTGAAGAACTCCGGCGCGCCCATCTCCGCGGCCATCTCGCCGAACTTCTCCCCCGCTGCGGGAGAGGGGCCGAACTTGAGCATCAGCCCGGCTGCGGTCAGCAAGACCACCGCCGCGAGCAGAGTGACGCCTACAAAGGCCAGGATATGCGCTGCGATGCTGCCGCCCTGGGCGGCACGGTCATTGTCTTTCCTGCTCATATCTCTTCTCCTTCCTTGGAGTAAATGGACCTATTTGTTGAAGTACAGCAGCCGGGCCGCGCCGCCCTTGAGCTCCACGCAGCTCCAGCAGCCCTGTTCGAACCAGAGCCGGTTCACCGCAGAGCCCGGCATCTCCAAAAGCAGCATCATCGCCGTCGAGAGAGGGCCGTTGTGCGCTACGAGGACGGTGTCCACATCCGTCTCCCGCAGCTCGTCCAGGAGCGACTGCACGCGGGCGCGCAGCTCCTCGAAGCTCTCGCCCCCGGGCGGCACGACCTGTGTCCAGTCCGCCAGCATGGCGTTCACGAGCTCCGACTGCTCCCGGAGCATATCCTCGAAGGGCTTGTCCTCAAAGTCGCCCATATACTGTTCCACGAGCCTGTCGTCCAGCTCTATGGGGACGCGCCTGTCCGGAAAGGCGAGGCGCGCCGTCTCCGCCGCGCGGATGAGCGGGCTCGCTATGCAGCGCGCTATCTCCACGCCGCGGAGCTTTTCCCCGGACTCGCGGGCCTGACGGCAGCCCTTGTCCGTCAGCGCGCAGTCCGTCCGGCCGTAGAGCCGGCGCTGGAGGTTGCACTCGGACTCGCCGTGTCTTATCATATAGAGCTTCATATATCCGACCTCTCCTGTTCCACGGGCAGACCGCTGAGGTAGCGCCTTAGCATATCAAAAACGTTCTGGCAGGCGTAGAGCCGGACGGTGGACCTGTCGCGGTTCACGATACGCTTTTCGCGCACCCAGGTCCTCTTCCCGTCCGAGAGGGAGAGAAAGACCGTTCCGACCTCGTGGACCCCGTCCCCGTCCGGGCCGGCGAGACCCGTTATGCCGACGCCCAGGTCCGCGCCCAGCTTGCGCCGGACCCTCTCCGCCAGTTCCGCCGCGACCTCGAAGCTCACGGCGCCGTATTTATCAATAGTCTCCACGGGGATGCCGAGCAGCAGGTGTTTTGCCTCGTTCGTATACACGACCACGCCGCCCTTGAGCGCCGCCGAGGCGCCGGGGATATCGGTGATGCGCTTTTCCAGTTCGCCGCCTGTGCAGCTCTCCGCCGCGGCGAGGCTGACGCCCTTTTCGATGAGCAGCTTCACCGTGTGCTCCGCGAGGTTCAGCCCGTCCACGGCGTAGACCAGGTCTCCGAACATGGCGCGGACCTTCTCCACGACGGGGGCCATCATCTCCTCGGCCTTTTCAAGGCTCTCGGCCTTGGCGGTCACGCGGACGAGGCACTCCCCGCTCTTGGCGTAGGGCGCGAGGGTGGGGTTCGTGAGCTCCTGCATATAGTCGCGCAGCTCATATTCCATCTCGCTCTCGCCTATGCCGAAGAAGTGGACGTTGTGCGAGGCGATGACTGCGTTCGAGAGCTCGGCCAGGATGGGCCGGACCCGGTATTCGAGCAGCGGGCGCAGCTCCCGCGGCGGGCCGGGCAGCATGATGACCCGGACGCCGTCCTTCTCGAAGTAGCAGCCGGGGGCGGTCCCCCAGTCGTTCCGGAGGGCTCTGGAGCCCTCGGGCAGCCAGACCTGCTGGAGGTTGTTGGGCGTGAGCTCCTGGTGGCCGCGCTTTGCCCAGATGTCGCGCAGCCAGGCCTCCTCCTCGCGGTCGAGCGCGAGCTGCATATCGAAGGCGTCTGCCAGGGCGGACTTTGTGAGGTCGTCGCAGGTGGGGCCGAGCCCGCCTGTGGTTATGATGAGCTCGGCGCGGCCGCGCGCGCGCCGGACCGCGTCCTCCACGCGGCCGGGGTTGTCTCCCACGACCGTCTGCCAATATACGTCTATGCCGTATTCCGACAGCAGCACCGCGACGTCCGCCGCGTCCGTATTTATTGTGCTGCCGAGCAGCAGCTCCGTTCCGACGGAGATTATTTCAGCCTTCAATGTCTATCCAGATCCTTTCAATGCCTTCGAGCGCCTCGGCTACGAGGCCCTCCACGTCCAGCGCGGCCTCCGCCGCGGCGACGTCCTCCACCTTCGGCTTTGTCTTGGGGTGCCGGGGGGTAAAGACGGTGCAGCAGTCCTCGTAGGGGAGGATAGAGGTCTCGAAGGTGCCTATCTTCCTGGAGATGCGGATGATGTCCTCCTTGTCCATGCCTATGAGCGGCTGGAGGACGGGCAGGCTCGTCACAGCCTGGGTGCAGGCCATGGCCTCCATGGTCTGGCTCGCGACCTGGCCCAGATTCTCTCCGGTGACGATGGCCTTGCAGCCGCCGCGCTCGGCTATGCGCTCCGCTATACGCATCATAAACCTGCGCATGACGAGTGTAAAGTACTCCTCGGGGCATTTTGCGCGGATCTCCTCCTGTATGTGCGTGAAGGGCACGACCTCGAGGCACATCTGCCCGCACCAGGGCGTCAGCAGCCGGGCGAGCTCCACGACCTTCTCCTTTGCGGCCTCGGAGGTGTAGGGGAAGGAGAAGAAGTGGACGGGTATGCAGCGCACTCCGCGCCGTGTTATCATCCAGGTGGAGACGGGGCTGTCTATGCCGCCGGAGAGCAGGGTGACGGCCCTGCCGTTCGAGCCGACGGGCAGTCCGCCGGCGCCCTGGGCCGGGGCCGCGTGGACGTAGGCGGCGTAGTCGCGCACCTCAAGGTGCACGACGAGCTCCGGGTGGCGGACGTCCACCTTCGTCTCCGGGTATGCCTCGGCCAGCAGGCCGCCGACGTACTGGGAGAGCTGGATGCTGGTCAGGTGGAAGCTCTTGTCCGAGCGCTTCGTCTCGACCTTGAAGCTCGCGGCGTTTTCCATGTCCTCGCGCAGGTATTCGATGGCGAGCTTTGCGATGGCGTTCTCGTCCTTCTCGCAGGCGGCGGCGCGGGAGAGCGCCACTACGCCGAAAGTCCTGGAGAGCGCTTCAAAGGCGGCGTCCATGTCCGCAGAGCCGTCCTCCGGCTCGACATAGACCGTGGACTGCACGCAGTAGACGCGGAAAGCGCCCATGGGTTTGAGCCTCTTCCTTATGTTTGAAACGAGCCTCTGCTCGAAGTAGCGTCTGTTCAAGCCCTTCAGGACGGTCTCGCCCTGTTTCAGCAGTATGATGTCATTCAAAGAATATCACCCTAAAACGAAATATTGCTTCCCGCCCAGCAGCTTCTCAGCCCGCGCAGGAACGCGGCACGGCGGAAGATGACAAACTCCCATCTCCTGACCTCGGTCTCCAGCACGACGGAGGGAAAGCCGAGCACGCGTGAGCGGTCTACGCCGCGAATGTCGGCAAAGGGTATGAAAATACGCCTCTTGTCCCGCGGGACCTGTATCTTGTCCGTGGAAAACAGCAGCCCACCCGGCTGTATGCAGAGGCGCCCGCCTGTTATCCCGCCCCAGCAGAGGCTGGCAGCATATGTTCCGCCCATCTCATTCCCCCCATGCGGAAGCGCCAAGTGCGCATAGATAAAAATATTTTAGCACAGCCCGTCCCTGAACGCAACAGCGTACATATGCAAAAGAACAGCGCCACCGGGCGCGGAGGCGCTGTTGATATTGATGACTTGCCCTGTTTTCCTGCCTGCGCGCACCGGTTTTCCGGCTCAGTCCGCGCTCCGGAAGTCCCAGGTCCTGTACTGTATGGCTTCGGCCAGGTGGCCGGGCTCTATGTTTTCCGCGCCCTCGAGGTCCGCGATCGTCCGGGCGACGCGGAGGATCCTGTCGTAGCTGCGGGCGGAAAGGCCCAGCTTTCTATATGCGTTTTCCATGAGCGCGGAGCAGGCTGGGCTCAGCGCGCAGAAGGCCGACATCTCGCGCGGACCCATGTGCGCGTTGCAGTCCGCGCCCGTATCCCTGAGCCGCTCGCGCTGCCTGGCCCGTGCGGCGTCCACACGCTTTTTGATCTCCGAGGAGGGCTCCGCCTCCGCCTTGCCGGAGAGCTCCGCGTAGTTGAGGGCGGGGACTTCTATTATCATGTCTATCCTGTCCAGCAGGGGGCCGGAGACGCGGGAGTGGTAGCGCTTTATCTCCGTATCCGAGCAGGTGCAGCGCTGGGTCGGGTGGCCGAGCCAGCCGCATTTGCAGGGGTTCATGGCGCAGATCAGCATGAAGCGGCTCGGGTACGTCACCGTTCCGGCGGCGCGGGAGACCGTCACGACGCCCTCCTCCAGCGGCTGGCGCAGGGTCTCGCGGACGTCGCGGTGGAACTCGGGCAGCTCGTCCAGGAAGAGGATGCCGTTGTGCGCGAGGCTCATCTCGCCGGGCTGCAGCTGCGCCCCGCCGGCCAGCGCCGCCGCCGAGGTCGTGTGGTGCGGGGCGCGGAAGGGCCGGGAGTCCACGATGGGCCGCGTCCGGCTCGTGAGCCCGCTGACGGAGTGTATCTCCGTTGTCTCCAGCATCTCCTCCCGGCTCATGTCCGGAAGGATGGAGACCATCCGCTTTGCCAGCATGCTCTTGCCCGAACCCGGAGGCCCGACCATGAGGACGTTGTGTCCGCCCGCGGCGGCGACCTCCAGCGCCCTTTTGGCGTAGAGCTGGCCCTTGACCTCGGAGAAGTCCGGCCCGCCCTCTGCGGCGCGGGGCTCGGCCTCGGCCTTTGCGGGCTCGAGCTCCGTCTGGCCGCGGAAGTACTCCAGCAGCTGAGGCACGCTCTCCACGGGGTATACCTCCAGCCCGGAGGCGAAGGCCGCCTCGGGCGCGTTGTCCGCGGGGACGAAGAGCCGTTTTATCCCGGCGCGCTCCGCCGCCAGCGCCATGGGCAGCGCGCCGCGCACCGGACGCAGCTCCCCGGCCAGGGAGAGCTCCCCGAAGAAGGCGCAGTCGGCCGGCGGTTCCTTTATCTCCCCCGTGACGGCGAGGATGCCGAGCAGGACGGGCAGGTCGTACACCGTGCCGGCCTTTTTCGTATCAGCCGGGGCGAGGTTCACCGTCAGCCTGGAGACGGGGAACTTGAGCCCGGAGTTCTTTATTGCTGCTCGGACCCTGTCCCTGGCCTCCCGCACGGCGGCGTCCGGCAGGCCGACGATCTCAAAGCCCGGCAGTCCCTGGGCGACGGAACACTCGACGGATACCTCGTAGCCGCCGACGCCCTTTATCCCAAGCGAGCGTATGCGCGATACCATCGGGAGCGCCCCCTTCCAGACTTTATTTTCCAAAGGCCGCCGCGGTCACGCCGCGCGCGGCGTCTATGAGCATGGCTATGTCCAGGCCGACCGTGACGCTGTCGAAGCCCTGCTTGAAATAGCCCGCGGCTGCATCGCCGCTGCCGCAGAACATGATGCAGGGTTTGCCGGCCTTTTTGCAGGCGAGCCGGACGCGCTCGACTGCGTTTATGTGCCGCTCGTCGTCGAACCTGCCGGGGATGCCGAGGGCTATGGACAGGTCGAAGGGGCCGATGAAGATGCCGTCCACGCCGTCTATGGAGACGATGGTCTCTATATTCTCAAGGCAGCCGGCTGTCTCGCACTGGGGTATGAGCAGGGTGTTCCGGTTGGCCCAGGCCATGTAGCCGTCCATGCCGGACTGGTAGTTCTCGTCCCAGCCCCAGCCTCCGTCGCGGGAGGGACAGTAGCCGCGGCTGCCCGTGGGCGCGAACTTGGCCCAGGAGACGAGCCGCCTCGCCTGTTCGGCGGTCTCGAGCTGGGGGACGATGAGCCCCGCCGCGCCGACGTCGAGCATTTTGAGCACGGGGCTGCGGCCTATCTCGTCCACGCGGACGAAGGGCGCAAGGCCCGCGCCCGCAGCGACGCCGACGAGCTCCGCGGCGTGCTCCGCGCCTATGGGGCTGTGCTCGATGTCGATGATGACGTAATCCATGCCCGCCCTGGCCAGCGCCTCGACGGCGGGCGCGCTCAAAAGGTGCGTGAAGGTGCCGAGGCTCTTCTCGCCCTTGAGGTATTTTTCAAGGAATAAGTTCTTCATCTTTCAGCCCTCCTAATAAGAGAACGGGGGAGACCCTGCCGAGGGGCCTCCCCCGAATATCACTCGCTCTTGACGACGGCGATGTGCAGCTCGTCGAGCTGCTTTTGCGTGACCTCGCCGGGCGCGCCCATCATGAGGTCCTGCGCGCTCTTGTTCATCGGGAAGGGGATGATCTCGCGGATGGAGTCCTCTCCCGCCAGGAGCATGACCATGCGGTCCACGCCCGGGGCTATGCCCGCATGCGGGGGCGCGCCGTAGCAGAAGGCGTTGTACATGGCGGGGAACTTCGCCTTCACGTCCTCCTCGCCGAGCTTGACCATCTCAAAGGCCTTGAGCATGATGTCCGGCTCGTGGTTCCGCACCGCGCCGGAGGAGAGCTCCACGCCGTTGCACACGAGGTCGTACTGGTCCGCGGTGATGGTGAGGGGGTCTATCTCCCCGCGCTCGGCGGCCAGCAGGGTGGCAAGGCCGCCCTTCGGCATGGAGAAGGGGTTGTGGCAGAACTCCAGCTCGCCCGACTCCTCGCCGATCTCGTACATGGGGAAGTCCACTATCCAGCAGAATTCGTATTTTTCAAGGTCCATATGCCCCGGGCAGGCCGCGCCTGCGAGCTTTATAAGGACGCCCGCGGTCTTTTGCGCCGCGCCCTTCGTGCCGGAGGCCAGCAGCACCAGCGTGTTCGGCGCAATGCCGAGCCCGGCCTTCACCTGCTCCGCTGTGGGCTGCACGAACTTGGCTATCCCGCCGACGATCTCGCCCTTTTCGTCCACCCGGAACCAATAGGCCTTGTTCCCGGACTGGACCTCGGCGTCCGCGCAGAGCTTGTCTATCTGCTTGCGGCTGCCGGCGTAGCCCGAGACCGCCACGGCCTTCACGACGTTCCCCTCGAAGGGGCCGAAGCCGCAGCCGGAAAGGAGCTCCGTCGCGTCCTGGGCCGTGAGGTCTATGCGCAGGTCGGGCTTGTCCGTGCCGTATTTTTCGAGCGCTTCCATATACGGTATGCGCTTGAAGGGGGCGGCGGAGGCGCGGGAGTACTTGCCGTACTCCGCAAAGATGGGCGGCAGCACCGCCTCCAGGACCTCGAACACGTCCTCCTGCGAGGCGAAGGCCATCTCCATATCTAGCTGGTAGAACTCGCCGGGGGAGCGGTCCGCCCTGGCGTCCTCGTCGCGGAAGCAGGGAGCTATCTGGAAGTAGCGGTCGAAGCCGGAGGCCATGAGCAGCTGCTTGAACTGCTGCGGGGCCTGGGGCAGGGCGTAGAACTTGCCGGGGTGGTTGCGCGCGGGGACGAGGTAGTCGCGCGCGCCCTCGGGGCTGGACACGGTGAGGATGGGCGTCGTGATCTCCATGAAGCCCTGGGCCTCCATCGCGCGCCTGAGCGCGGAGATGACCTTCGAGCGCAGGACGATGTTCGCCTTGACCTCCGGGTTGCGCAGGTCCAGGAAGCGGTAGCGGAGCCTGGCGGCCTCGTCCGCCTCGCGGGAGCGGTTTATCTGGAAGGGCAGCTCGTTATAGCGGCAGCGGCCCAGCACCTCCAGCTTCTCCGGGACGACCTCTATGTCGCCGGTGGGGAGCTTGGGGTTCTTGCTGGCGCGCTCGCGCACGACGCCCTCTACGCTCACGGTGCTCTCGCGCGTAACGGCCTTGAAGGCCTTGACCATCTCCTCCGTCTCCGCGACGACCTGGGTCGTGCCGTAGAAGTCCCGCACGACGATGAAGGCCAGCGCGGCGGAGACCTCGCGTATATTTTCCATCCAGCCGACTATTTTGACGTTCTTGCCGGCGTCGGCGAGCCGCAGCTCGCCGCAGTTGTGTGTCCTTGACTGCATCATTGCCACTTACCCCTTACTTTTCCTTTATGAGCCTGGCTCCGGCGCTCTCGGCCAGGGCCGCCTTTATCTTTTCTGCCGCCTCGGCCGGCGCGCAGCTTATCTGCTCGCCCCGGCGCATGTCCTTGAGGGAGACGAGCCCGCTCTTCGCCTCGTCCTCGCCTATTATCACGGCGAAGGGTATGCCCAGCTTCGAGGCGTAGGAGAGCTTCTGCTTGAATTTCTTTTCCTCCGTATAGAGCTGGGTGCGGATGCCGGACTCGCGCAGGAGGGTGGCCGTCTCTGCGGCGAAGCCGAGCTCCTCCGTCATGGGAAGGACGATGGCGTCCGCGGGGGCGGCCTCGAGCTCCGGGTTCAGCAGCCCCTGCTCGGAGAGGACGTAGAACAGGCGGGTCACGCCTATCGAGATGCCCGCGCCGGGCAGCTTGCGGTCCGTATAGTACTCGGCGAGGTCGTCGTACCTGCCGCCGGAGCAGACGGAGCCTATCTCCGGGTGGGAGTTTATCGTCGTCTCGTACACCGTGCCGGTGTAGTAGTCGAGGCCGCGGGCGATGGTGAAGTCCAGCGCGAAGCGCTCCGGCGGCACGCCGAGGCCCGGCAGGGCTTCCGCCACCGTGCGCAGCTCGCGCACGCCCTCGTCGAAGAGCTCGTCCCGGCCGCACATGCCCTCCAGGAAGGCGAGCTTTTCGGCCGTGGTCCCGGTAAAGCCAGTGAAGTCCAGCACCGCGGCGGCCTGGCTCTCGTCCAGCCCGCAGTCCTCCAGCAGAATGGCGCGGACCTTTTCTGCGCCGATCTTTTCGAGCTTGTCAATGGTGCGGAGTATCTCCGCGGGGGCGGACATGCCGTGCATCCGGAAAAAGCCGCCCAGGACCTTGCGGTTGTTTATGCGGATGGTGAAGTCACGGAGCCCGAGCTCCGTGAAGGCCCGGCAGATGATGGAGGGGATCTCCGCTTCGTTCATGATGTCCAGCTTCCCGTCGCCTATGACGTCTATATCTGCCTGGTAGAACTCGCGGAAGCGGCCGCGCTGGGCGCGCTCGCCGCGCCAGACCTTGCCTATCTGGAAGCGGCGGAAGGGGAACTGGAGCTTCGCGAAGTTGGCGGCGACGTACTTCGCCAGGGGGACCGTCAGGTCGAACCTGAGCGCGAGGTCCGAGTCGCCCTTCATGAACCTGTATATCTGTTTTTCGGTCTCGCCGCCGCCCTTGGCGAGCAGGACCTCGGCGGATTCTATTGCCGGGGTGTCGAGCGGCGTGAAGCCGTAGAGGGAATAGACCCTTCTGAGAGTGCCGAGCAGGCGCTCCATTTTCAGCTGGTCCGCGGGCAGCAGCTCCATGAAGCCGGACAGCGTCCTCGGCGTGACCTTTTCCATCTTGATGACCTCCAAACTCATATGGATACAGCGCAAGGGCGGCGGAAAAACTTACCGCCGCCCTCTGGCGCGTGCTTATTTTTTCTTGGGGTTGACGATGTCTCGCCAATCGAGGTCGCCCCGGCGCAGGCCCTGGATGAGCACCTCCGCCGTTGCGGCGTTGGTGGCCATCGGGATGAGGTGCTGGTCGCAGAGGCGGGAGAGCTTGTTGACGCTGTCGAAGCCCTCCGGGTTGGCCGGGTCGCAGAAGCAGATGACGAGGTCTATCTCGTTGTAAGCTATCCTTGCGCCTATCTGCTGTGCGCCCTGTTTGTCGTGCAGGTACAGGGTTATCGGCAGGCCCGTCGCCTCGCTGACGAGTTTACCGGTTGTTGTCGTTGCACAGATGCTGTGCTCTGCCAGGATGCCGCAATATGCGATGCAGAACTGGACCATCAGTTCCTTTTTTCCATCGTCGGCAAGCAGCGCGATATTCATATTCCTTTCTCCCTCCGGACCCCCCGGCTCCCCAGCCGGAGGCTGTACATTCCTAATTGCCTTAGAAGTTAATTATATGCCACATTTGCGAATACTGCAACAGATTTCTCAGCTTTTCCGCATATTTCCGTGCTTTTTACTTTTTACTTGAGCAGGGTATATTCGCTGTCCGCGGTGCTGGATTTGTCCCCCAGGCCGAAGTATGCGTCCAGCACGTTGCGGGCCATGCTCGAGAGGTTCGCGCCGGACTGGCCGCGCTCCACCACGATGGAGATGGCTATCTGCGGGTCGTCGAAGGGGGCGTAGCACATGAAGATGGCGTTGTTGGTCTTGTCCTCGCCGAGCTGGGAGGTACCGGTCTTGGCGGCGACGGGCAGGCTCACGCCGTTATAGCTGTAGTTCCCGAGGGCGTAGTAGACCGTGAGGCTGGAGCTCGAGATGTCGTTGGCCATGAGGTACATACCGCGCTGGACGGCGGCCCAGTTGTAGTCTGCGGTCTCCACGGTGGAGAGGGCCTCGGTATCCTTCTGGTAGAGCTGGCGGGAATAGTCGAAGCTGCGGACGCTCTTGAGCAGGGCGGCGGAGTGGCGCGTGCCGCCGTTGGCGATGGCGGCGCAGTACTCTGCCAGCTGCAGCGGCGTGAACAGGCTGTCCGACTGGCCGATACCGGTCTGGACAGTGTCGCCGTCCACCCACTCGTCCACGTCGTAGGTGAGGTGGTTATCGGGGTTTGCCATGTTGCCGGTGGTCTCGACGAGCTCGATACCGGTGGACTCGCCCAGGCCGAAGTCCTCGGCGTATTCCATGAGCTTGCGTATGCCGAGATTATCCGCCATGGTGTAGAAGAAAATGTTGCAGGAGTCCTTCAGCGCCTCGGTGACGTTGTCGTTGCCGTGAGTGAGGTGGTCCTGCGTATAGATCCAGCACTCGGGGGCGTAGCCCTGGTCGGAGTACTTGGTGAACACGCCGTCGCAGAGGATCTGCGTTTCGGTGTTGATGATGTTCTCCGAGAGGCCGGCAATGGCCGTGCAGGGCTTGAAGGTGGAGCCCGGCGCATAGGCGCCCAGGAGCGCCCGGTTGAAGAGCGGGTCATATTCGGTGGAGGAGATCTCGTCGTAATCCTCCAGCAGGGTGGAGAGGTTATAGGTCGGGTAGCTGGCGATGGCCAGGGGCTCTCCGGTCTTGATGTCCACGACGACTATGGCCCCGCCCTGTATGTCCTCGCGGACGTCGTCCGTCCGGCCCTCGGACACGGCCTTGAGGTTGTCCTCGTCTCGCTTGAGCTGGAGGGTCTGTATGCCCGTTTCGAGGATCCTCTCCACGGCCTCCTGCAGCTGTATGTCTATCGTCAGGTAGACGTGGTTGCCGGGGACGGGGTCCTCGGTATATATCGTGCTGGTCACGGTGCCGGAGGCGGTCCGCTCGACTGTGGCCTTGCCGTTCGTGCCGTGCAGCCAGTTCTCAAAGGCGAGCTCGACGCCGTCCTTGCCGACCTTGGTGTCGTAGTCGTAGGTACTGTTTTCCTTGCCGGGGCGGTATTTTTCCATATCCGCGTCGGACATGGCCTGGACGTAGCCCAGGATGTGCGCGGCGTACTGCGTGTTGTATTCGCGGATGTAGGAGGTCTCCACTTCCACCACGTTGCCGACCACGCCCATGAGGTCCGAGATGAGGTCTATGGAGGCGTCCTCTACAAAGACATAGGGGTTGGTGTTGATGGCGTAGCGGACGTTCACGGCGTAGCGCACGCTGGCTATCTTGCGCATCTCCTCTGCGTTGTAGCTCCCGGCGATATCGTAGCGCGTGCGGAAGTAGCTCATGAGCTCCACGGCGGTGGTGTCCTCGTCCAGGCCTTTGTCCTTCAGGTAGGCGTTCAGGAGCATACGCTGGATATCCGTCATGTTGGTGTATTCAAAGGGCGGCTCCTTGGTGATGGGCAGGTCGTCTGTATATTTGTCCCCGGCGGCCTCGACCATGTTTATCATCTGGAGTATGACGGCGTTCGGGTCCTCCACCTCGTCCGAAAAGAGCCTCTTGTCGCTTATCTTGAGGTTGTAGCACTCCCGGTTGGAGACGAGCACTCTGCCGTAGCGGTCCAGTATATTCCCGCGGGCGGCGGTGACGGTCTGTTCCGAGCCCTGTTTGTTCTGGCTCTCCTCGTAATAGGCGGCGCCCTCAATTATCTGGAGCTTATAGAGGGTGCCGACGCACAGCGCCAGCAGCGCCACGACGAGCAGCCCGAAGGCGAAGAGCCTGCCTGTACTTACAAGTTTTTTCATAGCTTATCCTTTCGCTGGAACGGGGGGCGGAGCTAGATCTTTTTTCTCGCTATCGCCCTGCAGGGGAAGTATAGCGCCGCGGCCATGGGCAGAGACCAGACGAGCTGGACCACGGCGGTGAACAGCATGGGGCCGAAGTCGTGGCCGCGCAGCAGCAGCCCAAGCATCTGGAAAAAGGCCGTCACCGCGCCCGCGAGCGTGCTCACCAGCATGTAGGCGAAAAAGCGCCGGTTCACATACCAGCGGGACAGCACGCCTGAGAAAAAGCCCAGAGCGGGGAAGAGCGCCGTGAAGAGTGCGGTGTTGTCATAGCTGATGTCTGCGAGAAAGCCCATTACCAGGCCGAACACCGCGCCCCAGACGCCGTCCTCAAACATGCCGACGGCCACGACAGCCGCGGGCAGGAAGAGCATGTTCACGCCGAAAAGGCGCAGGTTTGCAAATATCGAGTCCTGGGCCAGCAGGCACAGGAGCATATAGAGGAGATAGAGCAGCGCCCGGCGCAGCTTCTCCCGGTTTATGAGGTCCCAGAGCATCGCTTCGCCTCCGCCGTCTTACTCGGTCACGTCGAATTCCTTGATGATGAACACCTGGACCAGGGTGTCCAGGTCCACCGCGGGCTGGATGATGCCGTATTCCGTCTGCCCGCCGGCCTCACTCTGTATGGAGGCCACGCTGCCTATGACTATGCCCTGCGGGATGAGCCCGCCGGAGCCGGAAGTGAGCACGTCGTCCTCCAGGAAGAGCTGGGCGCCCTCCGTCAGCCAGGTGACCTTGACCTGGCCCTGGCGCATGAGGGTATAATCGCCCATGAGCATTGCGGCGGAGCCGTCCGCCCCGACGAGCGCGCCGATGCTCGTATCCACGTCTATGAGAGTCCTCACGACGGCGGAGGACTCGCCCAGCTCGGAGATCTGCCCGACGAGCGCGCCGTATTCGTTTACGACGCAGTCCCCGACCTCGATCCCGTTGCGCAGGCCCTTGCTTATCGTGAAGCTGGAGCCCCAGTTGTCCGCGCTCCAGGAGACTATGCGGGCCGTCTCCATGACGAAGTCCGAGTGCTTTTCCGCAAAGCCGAGGATGTTGCGGAAGCGCTCGTTTTCGTCCAGGGCGTCCTGCCCGGCGCGTGCCTCCGCCTGCGCCTCCGCCAGCTGGACCCGCAGGGATTCATTCTCGGCCTTGAGCTGCTCGAACTCGAACAGGTAGCCGTAGATATTGTCCAGGAGGCTCGACACAGAGGATGCCGCCTGCCGTATCGGCTCGCGGACGGTGACGATGGCGTTCGTCAAAAAGTCCGCCCTGCCGCCGAGCACCTGACCGGCCAGCAGCGCCACCAGCACCACAGCAAGAACTATCACGCCGAGCTTTATGCCGTTTTTCTTCAGATATTCCTTCAAAGCAGCTTCACACCCAATTTACCGAGCATTTTGCCCAGCCTGCACAGCGGCAGGCCCATGACGTTGAAAAAGTCGCCCTCTATGCCCTCTACGAAGAGGCTGGCCAGGCCCTGAGCCCCGTAGGCCCCTGCCTTGTCCATCGGTTCCCCGGTGGCGATATAGGCGAGTATCTCGCTCTCCTCCAGGCGGCGGAAGCGCACGAGCGTCCGCTCGGCGCCGAGGAGTTTCTCTCCGCCGCGCAGCACGCAGACCCCTGTCCAGACCTCGTGGCTGCGGCCGGAGAGCTCGCGCAGCATCCGCGCGGCGTCCTCCTCCGAGCGGGGCTTGCCCAGAAGCTCGCCCTCCAGCCAGACGATCGTGTCCGCGGCTATTATGACGTTTTCCGGCGCGCAGTGTTCCGCGACCTCCGCGGCCTTGTCCCCGGCCAGGGCCAGGACTATCTCCTCCGGACCCGCGTGCTCGGGCGGATGCTCGCCGCCCCGGGCCGGGCGTACCTCAAACTCAAGGCCGAGCATCTCCAGCAGCTCGCGCCGCCGCGGAGAACCCGAGGCCAGTATGATATCCATTACTCAACACCTCTGTAGTAAAGCCCGCGCGTAAGCCCGTTCGGCCGGTATCCGCTCAGACCCAAAAAGCTCTTTGCGACCTCCACGCACTCCCGCGGCCCTTCGTTCGTGAAGAGCAGCCGCGCCCCGCGCACTCCGGCTTTTTTGACGTCGTCCAGCCTGTCGCCCAGAAAGACCTTTGCCGGGCCGTACACAGCGTTGCGGCAGACGTACTCGCGCAGGACGGGGTATACCCCGCCGTATTCGTCGCTCATACGGGCGGGGGCGCCGCAGGCGCAGCGGCCCGCGCTGGCCTTTATGAGGCAGCGCTCCGTCAGCATGGCGGGCAGGCGGCCATAGGCTATTATCTCCGTATCCAGCGGCTTGGATAACTGCCTTATCTGCTCCATGTTCAGCTCGAAAGAGACCGCGGCGGAAAGCAGCCCGGCCTTCGCGGCGATCTGGAGCGAGTAGGAGTTGAAGAGGTTCAGCGACCAGTCCCCGCGCAGGTCCAGGCCCGCGGCGCGGGCTATCCCCACGTGGCCCAGATTGCCGACCAGCGCCTGAGTCACTCCGGCCGTCCTGGCCTTCTGCAAAAGGGCGGCCACGCCCCGCAGCTCCCCGTCGTGGATCACCCTGGGCATGACGGCGGCTACCGTCGCGCCGCGGCGCAGGAAGGGCTCTATGGAGCCCGGGTCCTCCGCCAGGACGTCCAGCGGGACATAGAGGAAGTCCGGCTCCAGCTCGGCAAGTTCCTCCGTCAGCTGGGCGGCGGACATGACTTCGAATATCGTGTCCAGAGAGGCGACCTCCGGACTGCCGCCCGGAACGGGGATGAGCCTGCCCGTCTCCACCTGGGGTGGCTCCGCCCGCTTTACCGTCAGGGCGCGGATGAGCTCGCGCCGGGCCTGCTGGAGCGTGCCCTCGGGCAGCATCAGCCCGGGGCCGAGCATGACGTTCACGCGCTCGCAGCTGTAGGGCGTGCCGGAGGTGCGGCGGAACTCCGCCTCCACCGTTCCCTGAGTGAACTCCCGGCCGAAGGCCTCCATCGGCTCCGGGCCGTTCCAGACGGCCCTGTTGCCGTCCTCGTCCTGGATGCCGCTGCGGAAGGGCCGGCCCGCCTGTATGAGGGCGAAAAATTCCACTTTTACTCGGCGCAGCTCCGAGTCCGCATAGCCCTTGCGCAGGGCGTGCATAGCGCGCTCAGCGTCCCTGTCCGGCTGGCCGGGCAGGCCCTGCATGTCCTCCGAGGGGCCGCCGGGGTAGTAGCCTGGCGTGAACTGCCGGCCCGTCAGGACGAGCTCCAGCTCGTCCGTCTCCAGAGGCGTGGGCTTGCGCCCGTCCTTCGCGCACTTGGCTGCGACGGATGTCAGCTTGGCGAGCTGCTCCGGTCTCGTGAGTCCGCGGCCTACGACCACGCTCGCTATGCCCAGGGCGGAAAACTCGGGTATTCTGTCGAGGGCCATGAGGTCCCTCAGACTGAGGGGGTAGTCGTCCATGCGGCCGCCGAGCGAATATTTCTCGCGGCAGAGCCCGGGACAGGAGCCCCGGTTGGCGCTGCCGCGGCCGTTTATCGCGGCCATGTAGCACTGGCCCTGTCTCGAAGCGCAGAGCGTGCCGTAGGCCGTCACGCCGAGCTCGGCACGGCCCCGCCGGGCCAGAGCGGCGATCTCCTCCGCGGAAAGCTCGCAGGGCAGCAGCACCCGTGACGCGCCCAGCTGCAGCGCGGCCTCTATGCCTGCGGCGTTGTGCAGGCCCAGCCGCTCCCCGGCAAATACGCGCAGCTCAGGCGCCGCCTGCCGCGCCGCCGGGATGAAGCCCCAGTCCTGCGCGATGACGGCGTCCACCCCGGCCTCGCAGGCGCTGCGCGCCAGCTCCGCCGCGGCGGGCAGCTCCGAGTCCGCCACGAGCGTATCCAGTTCCGCGTAGACCCGGCAGCCGCGCACCCGGCAGTAGCGCACTGATTTTGTGAACTCCGCCTGGGTGAAGCCGCTGCCCGCCGCGCCGCCAAAGCGGATTATTATTGCGTCCGCCCCGCTCTGCACGGCGGCTATCACCGACTCGGCGTTGGGCGCGGGCGTGATGACCTCAAGCATCTGGTACACTCCCCAAGGGCAAGGATTACAATTCGATTACATACAGAAATAATTATATCACAAGCCCCCTCTTGCTACAAGTCAAAATCAATGATAAAATAAATGCCCGGACTTGGAGAGAGGAATGGAAAATGAAGGATAAAAACTACCGCCTGAGCGCGGAGCTCTGCGCGCTGAAGGCGGAGGATGCGGACAAGCTGATAGCTGCGGGGGACGGGGACGCCGCCCTGCTGTACATATACCTGCTGCGCCGGGGCCAGGCCCCGGACGCGCAGCTGCGCCGGGAGCTCGGCTGGGAGCCGGGGCGCCTGGCCGCGGCCGTGGGCAGGCTCGCCGCCGCGGGACTGCTGACTGGCTCGGATGCTCCGCCTGCGGCGCCGGCGGAGGTCCTGCCGGAATACACCGCGCAGGAGCTGGTCCGCCGCAGCGGGGAGGACCCGGCCTTCCGGAGCATCCTGGCGGAGGCGGAGTCGCTCCTCGGGCGCACGCTCTCCGGCGCGGACACTCGCGCCCTCTTCGGGGTTTACGACTACCTCGGCCTGCCGGTGGACGTCATCATGGAGCTGCTGCACCACTGCGCGGAGGAGTGCCGTCTCAAATACGGTCCCGGCCGCGTGCCTACCATGAAACAGATCGAAAAGGAGGCCTACGTCTGGGCAAACCGCGAGATCCTCACCTTTGAACAGGCGGAGGAATATATCCGCGCAAGGGCGAAGCTGCGCGACGCGACGGACTCCCTGCGCCGGGCCTTCGGCATACACGACAGGCCGCTCTCGCCCACGGAGCGGAAGTACATAGAGGGCTGGCTGGAGCAGGGCTTCACGCAGGAAGCTCTCGAGCTGGCGTGCGACAAGACCGTCACGAACACGGGCCAGCTCAAGTGGAACTACATGAACAAGATCATCCAGAGCTGGCACGAGAAGGGCCTGCACAGCCCGGAGGAGATCGCGCAGGGAGACGCGCCGAAGCGCCAGGCCCCCGCGCGGGCCGGGGAGCAGGGCCGCGGCGGCGAGCTCGAGAGGATGAAGAAGATCTACGACAAGGTCCGCAGGGGCTGAAAGGGGCGAAAAAGGCATGGGCTACAACGGCAAATTGCTGGCCCGGGCGCGGGAGCGCCTGGCGCGGCGGCGTGAGGAAAACGCCGCGGAGCAGGCGCGCAGGCTGGAGCGGGCCTATGCCGCGCAGCCCGCGCTCCGGGAGATAGACACAGGCCTGCGCAGACAGATGATAGAGCTCTCGCGCCTGGCGATGAGCCGGGACCCGCAGACGGCGGAGCGGCTGGAACGGCTGCGCTCCGAGAACCTGGAGCTGCAGCGCCGCCGGGCGGAGGCGCTGGTCGAGGCCGGCCTGCCCATAAACTACACGGACGAGCTCTTCGACTGCCCGGTCTGCCGGGACACGGGCCTGGACGGGCGCGAGCCCTGCCGCTGCCTCAAGAAGCTCTACAACATGGAGCTCACCCGGGAGCTCAGCGGCCTGCTGCGCGGCGGGGACGAGAGCTTTGAAAACTTTGACCTCGGCTGGTACGACTCCGCGCCAGACCCCAGGACAGGGGAGTCGCCCCGGGAGTGCATGACGGTCGTCTGCGAGACCTGCCGCGAATACGCCAGGAACTTCGGCCCCGGTTCGCCCAACCTGATCTTCATGGGAGGGCCGGGCCTGGGCAAGACATACCTCTCCGCCTGCATAGCGCGGGCCGTTGCGGAGGCGGGCTTTTCGGTGGCCTACGAGTCCGCCGCGGCGGCGCTCGGCGCCTTCGAGACGCAGCGCTTCTCCCGCGAGAACGAGGAGGGAGCCCTGGCCGCCTCAAGGGTGCGCGAGTACCTCGGCTGCGACCTCATGATCCTGGACGACCTCGGGACGGAGATGGTCACCTCCTTTTCCGTCTCCGCGCTCTACCAGCTGGTGAACACCCGCCTGAACGAGGGGCGCAGCACGATAATCAGTACAAACTGCGGCTTTGAGGAGCTGCGGCGCAAATACGGGCCGCAGATCTGCTCCAGGCTGGAGGGGGAGTATCTGCTTCTGAGCTTTTCAGGCCGGGACATCCGGCTGCTGAGAAAGGAGCGAGGCACATGAGACAGCACGAGATAACGCGGGAGCGCCCGCTGCTGGACAGCAACGGCAATATAGCCGAGCCCGGCTTCGCCAGGAGCCTGCTGCCCGTCTACCGCCGGGCGGACGTCAAGGCCCCGGCGCACAGGATAAAGGAATGGGACTACTACCTCGTCAGCAACGGGCGCTACGCCCTCGCCCTCACCGTGGACGACAACGGTTATATGGGCCTGGACTCCATATCCTTCCTGGACTTTGAAAACCTCTGGCAGCAGACGGTCTCGCCCATGTGCGCCTTCCCGCTCGGGCGGCGAAGGATGCCGGAAAGCTCAAAAACTGGGGACGTCTCGGCCTCCGGCAAGGGTTACGAGATCGCCTTCCGGCACACGCCGGAGGGGCGGCTCCTGCTCTTCAGAATGGAAAACTTCGCCTCCGGCCGGCCGATAGAGGGACGCGTCCTCCTGACGGACGAGCCCGAGGAGAGTATGGTCATCTGCACGCCCTTCCGCAAGCGCGGGCATTTCTATTTCAACCAGAAGATAAACTGCATGAGGGCCTCCGGCTGGGTGAGCGTCCGCGGCAGAAGGTACGAGTTCGAGCCGGAGACGGCCTTCGCAGTTCTGGACTGGGGCCGCGGCGTCTGGACCTATCACAACACCTGGTACTGGGGCAGCGCCTCCGGTGCGGTGGACGGGGTACCCTTCGGCTGGAACATCGGCTACGGTTTCGGAGACACCTCCGCCGCCACGGAGAATATGCTCTTCTACGACGGACGCGCCCACAAGCTCGGCCGCGTGACTTTCAACATCCCGCGCCGGGGCGGGGACTTCGCCTACCTCTCCAAGTGGACCTTCACCAGCGACGAGGGCCGCTTCGAGATGGACTTCCAGCCTGTCCTGGACCGGGCCGCCTGCACCGACGCAAAGCTCATAAAAAGCGACCAGCACCAGGTCTTCGGCCGCTTCACCGGCACCGCCGTCCTCGACGACGGCACAAAGCTCCGCGTGAAGGACTTCCCCGGCTTTGCCGAGAGGGTCGAAAACAAGTGGTAAAATGAGCGCAAAAAACTCCCCCGGGACACCGGGGGAGTTCTGCTTTTCTGGGCTTATCTTGTGCTCTTGTCGTAGGGTATGCCCTCTGCCTTGGGGGCTCTCGAGTTCTTCGAGGTGAAGGCCAGGACGATGAGGGTGATGAGGTAGGGCAGCATCCTGTAGAGGTGGGGGCTGACGCCTATCTGAGCGAGCAGGAACACGCCGTCGCCGTTTATATCTATCGTCGAATACGCCGCGGCGATGCACTTGAACAGGCCGAAGAGCAGCGCGCCGCCCGCGATATTCAGAGGCTTCCAGTTGCCGAAGATCATAACGGCCAGGGCCAGGAAGCCGAAGCCCGCGACGTCACCGTTTGAGGTGCAGTTAGCCGTGGTCAGGGCGTACACGAAGCCGCCCATACCGGCCAGCGCGCCCGATATGGTCGTGCCCGCGTAGCGCATCTTGTACACGTTTATGCCCAGCGAATCCGCCGCCTGAGGGTTCTCGCCGCAGGCCCGCAGGCGCAGGCCGAAACGCGTCTTGTACAGTATGATCGAGAGGATGACGAACAGCAGTATGCAGATATAGGTCGCAAGGTACACCTTGTCCAGGAAGGTATTCCCCAAAAAGCCCAGGTCAGCCGTCCGGTCATAGCCCAGCGTGGTCTTCTTTATCATAAACCAGCTCGCCGAGTCGCCCGACGACATGGTCATGGTATTCTGGTTGGCGATGATGCGGATGAAGAACAGCACTATCGCCGGAGCCATCAGGTTCAGCGCGGTGCCGCCTATCGTCTGGTCGGCTTTCAGGTTCACGCTGGCAAAACTGAGCAGCAGCGAGAACACCGCGCCCATGATCGCCGCGGCGGCCATCGCCAGCAGCTCCAGCCCCTGCAGCGCCCAGTAATTGTCCATCTGCTTCGCCAGCTGGAACACCTCCAGCTGCTGTACCTCGCGCACGAACAGCACGCCTATGAACGCGCCGAAGATCATGATGCCCTCAAGGGCCAGGTTGATGATGCCGCTGCGCTCCGCGAACACGCCCGCCAGCGCGACTATCATGAGCGGTATGGCATAGATGAGCGTCTGCTGTATCAGGAATGTCATTGCCCATCGCCTCCCTTCTCAGTCTCTGCGGCTGCCGCCGGCTGCGGCTCCTCCTTCTTCGGCTGCGGCTCGTAGCCGAGCTTCGGGATGGCCTCCATTGCCTTGCGCGTTTTCTTGCCGGTGATCAGCATCTTTATGACCAGCGAGAATGCGCTCAGGTACACGATGACCGCTATGATGACGTCGGTCAGATACTCGTTATACGGCGTCAGGCTCGTAAGCTGCTGGCCCGCAATGTCCAGCATCGACATGAAGATGCCCGTGAACACGACGCCTACCGGGTTGTTCGCCGCCAGCAGCGCCACGGGTATGCCGTTGAAGCCCGTCGCCGGCAGGGACTGATAGGTCTGCCAATAGAATTCCGTGTTCCCCGACAGATAGTACAGCGCAGCGCCGCCGCCGGCCAGCGCACCGGCTATCGCCATCGACAGCACGATGTTCCGCTTGTCCTTGATGCCCGCATACCTCGCCGCATGCCTGTTGCTGCCGCAGGCCTTCAGCTCATAGCCCAGCGTCGTCTTGTTGATTACGACGTACATCAGTATGGCGATAAGTATCGCCACGATTATGCCGCCGTTCACCTGGCTGCCCGGGAAGAGCTTGTCTAGGCCCAGCTTTGCCGTGGCCACGTTGTTGAATGTCGTCTTGTAGATATAGTTGGTCTTGGTATTCTCGACTACATTCTTGAAGTTGCTCACCTCAAAACACCAGGTGACCAAGTTCGCGGCTATCCAGTTGGTCATGATGCTCGCAAGCACTTCGTTGATATTGAGATACGCCTTGACCAGGCCCGGTATGCAGCCCCACAGGGCGCCTGCCGCCATGCCGCCCAGAAAAGCGATTATCCAGATGATGGTCGGCGGGACCGTCTCGCTCGGTATCGACAGCGCTATCATCAGGCTCGCCATCGTGCCCATGAGGTACTGGCCGGGCGCGCCGATATTGAAGAGGCCCGTCTTGAACGCCACCGCCACCGAAAGGCCCGTCATTATAAGCGGCGTCGCCCTGAACAGCATGTTGCCCGTGCTCACAGGATTGAAGCCGAAGGTCAGGGCGCCTTCGCTCCTGCCCGTTGAAAAGATGCTGCCCAGGACTATGCGCACGCCCTCCCAGGCGCTTTTTGCCGAGAGGTTGTCGCTCGTATAGCCCACTACCAGGATGACGATGCAGCCCACCAGAAGGCCGATCACGATGGAGGCCAGGCTGGCCAGCACTGTGCGCGTGCCGGCCTTATACCAGAAGCTGTCCAGTCGCTCCCTCATGCCGTCTCCCCCTTTCCGCCTTTGCGCTTCGCCCCGGCCATGTAGAGGCCGAGCTCCTGCACGGTGGTCTTCTTCGGGTCGAGCTCGCCCACGATCTCGCCCTCGTACATCACCAGTATCCTGTCCGAAAGGCTCATAACCTCATCCAGCTCCAGGCTCACGAGCAGTATCGCCTTGCCCGCGTCCCGCGCCGCCACAAGCTGGCCGTGTATATACTCTATGGCGCCCACGTCCAGGCCGCGCGTCGGCTGCACAGCCACGACCAGCGGCTTATCCCGGTCCAGCTCACGCGCGATTATCGCCTTCTGCTGGTTGCCGCCGGACATGCTCCGCGCGCGCGTCACCGGCCCCTGCCCGGAGCGGACGTCGAACTTCTCGATGAGCTGCTCGGCGTATTTGCGCACGCTGCCCGTGTCTATGAAGCCGGCGTGCTGGAACTGCTTTTCCTGAAAGCGCTGCAGCACCATGTTCTGCTCCAGCGTGAAATCCAGGACCAGCCCGTGCTTGTGCCTGTCCTCTGGTATGTGGCTCATGCACTCGCCGCGCGCCGCGATGCTGCTGTGCGAAATGTCCCGCCCGCAGAGCGTGACCTTGCCGGACTCTATCTTCTCCAGCCCCGTCAGCCCGTACACCAGCTCCGTCTGGCCGTTGCCGTCTATGCCCGCGATGCAGACTATCTCGCCCTCGCGCACCTCAAAGCTCACGCCCTTCACGGCGTCCTTGTTGTGTATCCTCGACCGGACGTGCAGGTCCTCGACCTTCAGCACCGTGTCCTTCGGCTTTGCCTCGTCCTTCTGTATCTCCAGCTGGACGGGACGGCCCACCATCATGTTCGAGAGCTCCTGCTTGTTCGTGTCGCAGGTGTTCACCGTGCCGATACACTTGCCCTTGCGCAGTACCGTGACGCGGTCAGAGACCTCCATTATCTCGTTGAGCTTGTGCGAGATGAACAGGATGCTCTTGCCCTCTTTGGCAAAGCCGCGCATCGTGTGCATGAGCTCCTCTATCTCCTGCGGCGTCAGCACTGCCGTTGGCTCGTCGAAGATCAGTATCTCATTGTCCCTGTACAGCATCTTGAGTATCTCGACGCGCTGCTGCATGCCGACTGTGATGTCCTCCACCTTCGCGTCGAGGTCCACCTTGAGGCCGTACTTCTCAGAGAGCGCCTCAACCTTTTTGCGCGCCTCCCTCTTCTGCAGGAAGCCGAGCTTCGTAGTCTCCGCGCCGAGGATGATGTTGTCCAGCACCGTGAAGACCTCGATGAGCTTGAAGTGCTGGTGCACCATGCCTATGCCCAGAGCCGTCGCGTCGTTCGGGTCGTTGATCTTCACGGCCTCGCCGTTCTTCTTGATGATGCCCTCCTCCGGCTGGTACATGCCGAAGAGGACGCTCATCAGCGTGCTCTTGCCGGCGCCGTTCTCGCCCAGAAGCGCGTGTATCTCGCCGCGCCTGAGCTGAAGCGTGATATTGTCGTTGGCCACGATGCCCGGGAACCTCTTTGTGATGCCGAGCATTTCTATTATGTATTCCGGCTGCGCTGCCACCGCCCCGCCCCCTTTTTAACATACTTCACCTTATTATAATTTACATCCCGTCAAAAAACAAGGAAATTATCCAGATTCACCCCATCCCCGCACAAAAAAAGAGAAGGCCCATCCGGGCCCTCTCTTCAAGGTTTCTGCTTGTTTATCACACCACGGTGATGTTCAGGTTCGGCAGCTCGAGCGTGGCGGTGGCGTCCATGCCCTCGGCCTCGCCGGGGTAGTGAGGATCGACGACCAGGCTGCCGTCCTTCATGGCGGCGAGCTGGGCCTCGTACTCCTCAACAGTGTAGTTCTCCATGGACCAGGTGGCAGTCGGCAGGCCGACGGCGTCGTCGTTCGCGCCGAGGGTCGTCTGTACGCCGCCGATCTCGGTCCAGGTGCCGTCATAGTGGTGCGCCAGGGCGACCTGGGCGGCCTGGGAGATGCCCTTCAGGGCAGAGGTAATGACAGTGTCGCTCAGCGGGCTCTGGTCAACGTCAACACCGATGACGATGCCGTCGTTCGCGCCGGCAGCCGCAACGATGGAGCTGAACATCGAGCCGCCGCAGGCGAACACGACCTCAGTGCCGTTCACATACCAGCCGTTGATCATGGTCTGCAGCTCCGGAGAAGCGGAGAAGGTGCCGCCGTACTGCCAGGAGTACATGACGTCGACGTTCACGCCCATCTCAACAGCCGCCGCGCTCGCGCCCTGCAGATAGCCGTAGCCGTAACGGCAGCAGGCCGGGTTGGTGCCGCCGCCGCCGCCGGAGAAGCCGATCTTCGTGAAGCCTTCCTTCACGATGGCGTAGCCGGCCAGATAGCCGCACTGCTCTTCCTGGAAGTTGATGCCCG
>ENA-OZIL01000086-OZIL01000086.1-human-gut-metagenome-genome-assembly--contig:-NODE-86-length-47088-cov-10.780516_pt1 | contig 47088 bp, 43 predicted proteins | sample MGYA00244057_ERZ653706 | MGnify/ENA primary metagenome ERZ653706 (study PRJEB26926, sample SAMN06165266) | human gut metagenome | biome: ENVO:00009003; feature: ENVO:2100002; material: ENVO:00002003...
GCCGGATGGCGGCAAACGAACAAGTTCGAGGGGAAACGCACAAGACTTTTCGGTTATTTTCCCCGTCGTGTTCTTGTTTACAAACCAAAAACCTGCTCTGGCTTGAGCGCCAAAGCAGGTTTTTCTACAGGCTGAGAGTGCGGACAGAGAGTCCGCACTCTTTTCATATATTTGTCTGCTGCTCCACATGGTGGCATTTTACATTTAATGTATTACCTGCTACTTTCCTCTAGGGAGATTAACAAGCTAGAAAGCTTTTAACTGTCAACTTGCTTTCGTTTAGCATAAATCCGCTATGGACGTAGACTTGAGTTCGAATAATAGCCGCGCAGTTTGCTTACTGTAAAAATATAACAGCTTATCGAATTTGCTGTCAATTCTCTTCACAGGACTATATTCTATATGTTGTCCCATAGCTGTGGCAACATCATAAATGCATATATTGCGGGGGTCTTTTCGCAGTGCAAAACCGCCATTCGTACCATAAAAAGCTAATACTATACCAGCATCTTTTAGCTTTTTACAGATGTAAAGCACATACCTCGGCGATGTTTCAACATGATTGGCCAACAAGGAAGACGACAATGCCCTTTTTTCATTCGCTAGGCATATTAGTATTTTGATTGCGTAATCAACGGATGCGGTGTGTCGCCACATTTTTTGGTTCCCCTATTTAACGTTTTATTTAATGAAGAGAAATAGCCGCGCAAATGTTTTCAACGTTATCTTTCGTGGGGGGAGAATGCTCGCCCCAGAAGTCTCCGTTCATTTTAAATGTTGGAATGCCGCAGTAATCTAATTTTTCTGCATGCAGCGCCGCGGGTGGTCCCAGCCATCGGTCGTAGTCAAAAAGTCCAGTTATATATGCAGAACAGTCGGAGTCTTTCACCGCGATGGCTATTTGCCCGGCTTCCTTTGCGGCGTCTTTGCGTACGTTCATGCCGTTCAGCCAAGCTGTGGTCATCACACCAGGCGTAAGAGATTTTGGCCTTGTGTCGTTCAGAAATACGGCGCTACCCATGAGCCGTACCCCACGCTCACGACACAGCGCGTCCACCCAAGGGTGGAGGAATGGCGTATAATAGCAGTATGCTCGAGCGAGGCCGTCGTCTGGCGAGGCATCTTCCAACTCGCTGGCGAGTGTTTCCAGCGCCATCAGGACGCCGCCCCAATTGCTGAATACCGCGAGTTCCACTGTCTGAGCAAGTGCAAAACTGTTGCCATCCAGCGGGCGTCGATCACGCCGTGCATTAAGAGACATGAGACGATTTTCAACTCTCATCATGCGCATATATGTGTCGAGAGCCCACATCCAGTCCTTGCGGAAAAGATTTAATTTCAGTTCCGCTTCCACATCGGAAAGGAGCGCTTCTGTAGCCGCGCGTGTGTAGGCTGCATCATACTGCGTCGCACCTTTGGGGAACACCGCGTTCACTATCCGTGAGTGGCAGTCCTCGCCCTCGAAGCACTTGATGCACTCGTCGCACAGGATGCCGAACTGCAATACCAGTTCCGGTGGCGTTCCGCTGTGCGTGAGCCAGTGCCTTGCCCTATTCAGGCCGCATAAACGAATGCGAGCCAGCTCTGGCGAAAACGGCCTTTCAAAAAGAAAAAAGCTTCTCAACACGACCTGGATGAACAGAGCGCTGGTACGGAAAGCAGTACCGAGCCCGGCCGCGCTTTGCAAGTACATTATGAGAAACTGTGGTGAGGGCACACTTACTTCGCAGATTTTGCGGTCATGGTCAACGAATATGCGGCAAAATTCGCTCATGTATTCCGAGATGAGCAATCGAATTCCGGCGTAGTTCAGGTCATAGTGTTCTGAAAGCAGGGCGGCGGCTCGCTCGACATCACCAGAGCTGATGTCAAAACACTCAAGCGACGTCGCAAGAGTGCGTGCTGTACATCTACATTCTGGAAGGTTGGTCAGGTATTTTTCACACGCTGAAACCATATCGTTCATGCTTCTCGCCTCCGCGGGAAAAACCCACAGTCCTTACCTAGGCACTGCTTGTTGCCGGAAAAAAAGCAGCACTCGAAGCCGCTACGCACTGCAACGCCCACTCCGAGCTTATCGCGAACCCATTTGGACGCCGCATTCAAAACCGCAAAGGTTGTACGCTTGCAGCAGCACGGGCCTCGCGTACAGCTTGCGGCTATCGCAACCTGCGTGCGTGATGTCAGCTCGTTTACGCGCTGCCAGCTCTCGCCGGAGAGGTAGCTCTCGCCGAGCATCTCGCTTGCGCAGGCCCCCACCGCCATAGAGTCGCCGCAGACGCCGAAGTATCCGCATACTGCGGGCGGTATCTTAATGCACCGGTCCTTCAAGCGCTCAAGATGCGCAGTCTTGTCCTCTCCAACGGCGTTGCACCAGGCCGCACAGAGACTCGCCGCAGTAAGGTAATGGTGCTCTGGCCCGTGTAAGCGCACGGGGCCCGTACTCATTAACTCAAGCGCGCACTCTAGCGCGTCCTGCCCGGCATACACCAGGCACTGGGCGTATATGCGCTCATGTGCCCCGGCAAGGTTAAAAATATCACTCACCTCCGTGTTAAGGCGTACACCGCGCCGCATTGCATTGTCAACAGCGCGGTATTATCAGCTTTTTCTCGCATTTGCGGTTTTACTCATATCTTGATGCCCTTCCGCCGTTGCCCTTGCCCTCCTCCATCATGCCGAAGTTCTCGAGGAAGAAGGTGCGCTCCTTGAGCATGTACTTCTGCTCGACGGCGTCGAGGGCGTCGTCGACGACCTCGGCCATGAGCTCGGAGTCCGCCGCTGCGCGGGCGTTGATGATAACGGAGATCGCGCTGTAGCTGCCGGCGAGCTTGTGGTCGTACTCGACGGGGTAGTCGATGCCTATCAGGCTGGCCTTGAAGAAGTCGTCGCCGGTGCCGGAGGCGAAGGCCTTCAGGTGCGGCACATTGGCGCCCTTGGCCCTGAGCCCCGCGCGGATGCCCTCGAATATGTCGCCTAGCACGGCGTTGAAGTCCACGGCCCTGTCCTCGCGCTGCTCGAAGAACACGCGGCGGTTGTACCAGCTCAGCAGCCGCTCGGCGGCCATGAACGCCTCGCTGCCGTAGCCTATCTCGCGGTGCTGCGCGGCGGCAGTGTGCGTCACCAGGTACTCGGCCACGGCGTCCACGCCCTCGCCGGTGCGCGCCGACATGGTCATGAGCGGCGTATCCGGGTGCAGGGTGCGGATGAGCGCCGCGCGCTTTTCCAGCTCGGCTTTGCTGAGCAGGTCGGTCTTGTTCAAAATGATGAGGTCGGCTTCCGCCATCTGCGCGTCGAGCAAAAAGCGCATCTCCTCGGGCAGGTTTATATTGTCCCCGCCGTCCATGAGCATTTTGAGCCGCTCTGGGTCAACGATGCAGGTGAAGGGAAGCAGCTCGAACTCGTCCGCTTCCTTATCCACGATCTGCAGGTACACATGGTCGAGCGCGCCTATGCCGCAGCCCGGGATGTCGGAGAATATCACGTCCGCACCGCCGTCAATGAGCTGGTGCAGCTTGTCCACCAGGTTCTCATGCTGGTAACAGATGCAGTTGCCGGCGATGCTGGTCGTCAGCACGTCGCTCGCCGCCGTGAAGTCCGCGTCAACGATATTGCTCGCGCCTAGATCGTTGGCGAGTATCGCAGTATTGTGCCCGGCCTTGTTCAAGCTGCGCGCCAGAGCTATCATGCTCGTGGTCTTGCCCGCGCCCAGAAAGCCGCTGAACACCATATACTTAGTCTTTGCCATCACCCGTTTCTCCTTTCTGTACATCACTGCAAATGAGCTTAAAAGCCTCGGCAATTTTTCCGCGTATCACTATGTCGGCACGAGCGTCGAGAGGGGTAGGCTCATCGTTAATGATGGCGATTGAGCCCTTGAAGCGGTCGAGCAGGCGCGGTGCGCTGCTGACCTTGAGCGATGTGCCGCCGATGATGAGCAGGTCGCAGAGTCTCAGCTCATGTACTGCGGCCATGACTTGCCGCATATCCGGCACCTCGCCGAAGAGCAGGATATGCGGGCGTATAAGCCCGCCGCACACGTCGCAGCGCGGGATGCCGGTGCCGTGTTCTATCACGCTAGGCGGAAAACTCTTTCCACAGCCGAGGCATGTGTTCTCATATACGTTGCCGTGCAGCTCTATGACGTTCCGGCTCCCGGCGCGCTGATGAAGCCTGTCGGCATTTTGCGTTATGATGCTCTTTATCCTGCCCGCGGCTTCCAGCTCCGCGAGCGCATAGTGAACGCTGTTGGGTGGGGCCGCCGTATTCAGCAGCTTAGTGCGGTAAAAGTCGTAAAAAGCCTCTGTGTGATCCCGGAAAAACTCAGGAGTCAGGATCTTGTCCGCACGGGCGCCGTACTCGCTCGGTTGATTATAAAGTCCTCCGTGCGCGCTGCGAAAGTCGGCCAGGCCGCTGTCAGTGGATACGCCAGCCCCGCCGAAGAACACCGCGTGCTCAGATTCATCGAGCATTTCGCAAAGCCGGAGGCAGGCTTGCTCCAGCGGACTCATTTGAGCACCTCGTTGAGCAGCGCACAGAGCTCCTGCGCGTCGCGCCCTGTCTCCTCAGCCAGCCGCTCCATCGTCCACATGGCCGTGTTCTCGTCCACGCAGCACAGGGCCAGGCTCAGCAGGGGCATATAGAGCTTCGGGTGTGCGGCGAGCGCACGCCCGACCGTTGTTGTAGTCTCTATCTTCATCGCGGCCTCCTAGTTCATATATAGCCGCCGGCCGTCAGCGCTCGTGAGGTGGAAGGCGCAGAAGGGTATGACCTCGCACTTGCTGTTGATGATGTGCACGCAGCAGCCCTTCAGTCTGCCCAGGTCAATGTTCCAAACGTCCTGAAAACCCATACCGGATATGCAGAAGGAGTGCGTCAGCGTACGCTCGGCAAAGCGCATGAGCGGCGTGTCCATCTTCTTTTCCGGCTGCTCCATCCAGCGTTTTACCGTGTATTTGTTCGTCTTTTCCACGAAGTCCGTCTTTTCAGTGTCGGCATCGTTCTGGTCATAGCGGCTCATTGACACCAGATGTCCCAACTCGTCCAGATAGTACGTGCTGGAAAAGTCGCAGTGTGCGTCGAACTGCTTGCGCGGTACAAACTGGCTCATCTCGAGCTCGGGGCACTGCTCACAGAGCGCGTGGAGCACATCGCTCAGGCCGCAGCGGCTCTCGTCGGGCGGGTTGTTGCCGGGGAAACGGCCGAAATAGCTGACCGGCTGGAAGTGAATGCCGCGTATCGTAGGGATGTGCGCCTTTGCGAAGTCTACGATCTCTCCCAACCGATCCAGGTTCACGCCGGGAATCACAACCGGCACGAGTAGCATCGCAAGGCCCGCCTTCTCGCAGTTGGCGATGGCGCGCAGCTTGATGTCCAGCATGTCGCGCGTGCGGATCTTGCGGTAAATAGTGTCGTCGAGGCCGTCGAATTGCAGGTAAATGAGGTCGCAGCCCGCGGCCTTGAGCATCTCGGCATAACCCGGCACGTTGGCAAGCTTGATGCCGTTGGTGTTGACCTGGAGGTGGACGACGCCCATCTCCTTGCCGAGCCGGATTATCTCGGGCAGATCCTCACGCACCGTTGGCTCGCCGCCGGACAGCTGCACGCTGCAAAAGCGGTTCGCGCCCAGCGCCGCCGCGTACATGCGGCGTATCTGTTCGATGCCCGGCTCAAACTTTTCCGTGTTCGCATCCGCAAAGCATACGGCGCAGTTCATGTTGCAGCGGTACGTTATCTCAAGTATGCTCGTGCACGTTCCGCTGTGGTGCTCATCGCACAGCCCGCAGTCATATGGGCAGCCGCGCTTTTCCGGTTTGCCCCTGTCCTTGGCCGGGGCGTGAACGCCTTGCCCCATCCAGCGCTCGTACATGTCCGCGTCGCGCCAGAACAGCACCTTGAACTCGCCGTGCTCCGGGCACTCCTTTATCATGTAGGCTTTGCCGTCTATGCGCTCATATCGCGCGGGTATCTTCTTTAAACAGACGGGGCAAAGGCTCTCTGTCTTATGCAATATCTCACCCATCACTGTTCGCCTCGCGGGAGTATCCGCTTCTTCTCATAGCAGTACTGCCTCAGCGCACCGCAGGGCAGTACGTTTATCTCCACCTCCGGCGCTCCGGCCATGAACGGCAGCGCCATCAGCCGCGATTTCAGCCCGTCCGCGTCAAAGCCGGCCTCGTCCATGACCTCAACGTCGAAGGAGAGGCGCTCGCCGTCCAGGAAAACGCGGTAGTCCAAGAAGCCCTCCGTGGAAAACAGCACCTCGTCAAAATACACGGGGTAAATGTAAGTGCCGTTGTACGCCGTCGCGCCTTCCTTGCGGCGGCGGATGTGACCGAGCGTCATCAGGTGGCTCCCGCACACGCTCGGCTCAAGCGTGGAGATGTCGCCGGTGCGGTAGCGGATGAGCGGCATGCAGTCGCGCGCGATGTTCGTCAGCGCTATCTCGCCCTCTGCACCATAGGGCAGCACCTCGCCGGTGTCGGGGTCTACTATCTCCACTATGTGATCGAGCTCATCGTAGTGGTAGCCGGGGCAGACGTCGCAGTCCACCGCAAGGCCCCAGCCGCTCTCCGTCAGACCGTAGTGAGTGCTGACGCGGCAGCCCCAGGCTTCATGCAGGTAGTTCACCATGGCGTCCGGAATGTTGGACGTGGTGATGAAAATGCACTCCATGCCCATGCTCTTTATGTCGGCCATCTTTTCAAGCAGCTTGGTCGCGCGGTAGATGGTGATGCCGTCGCCGAACCAGACGTTTACCTTGTTGTCCACGGTCATGCGCAGTATCTCGTCCATGTCCTCGGAGGCCATGTCAGCGGCCCAGCCGCGCATGCCGAAGTCGTTGAGGCTCTGCGCAAGGATGCCGCCTATGCCGCGCCCCTGCGAATTTTGCAAAAACACCAGCACCCGACCCTCGTCGCGGCCTATGACCGTGTTCATGCCGCGGGGCAGGAAGTCAAATATCTTCTGTATGTCCGCGCGAGAGAAAAAGATGCGCTTTTTAGTGCCGGTAGAGCCGGAGGAGTAGAACGTCACCGGCTTTTCCACCTCGCTCTGCGACGTGCAGGTGAGCGCGTAGCTGGTGCCGGCCAGATCCTTTGAAAACGTGAACGGCAGCTTGGAAATGTCGGAGAGCTTGTGCAGGTCATCCTCAGTCACGCCCGCGCTCTCAAATAGGCGGCGGTAAAACGGGCTTTTCGTCCGCACTTGGCGCACCGTCTTCTTCAGCTGCCAGAGCTTATACTCATCAAACAGCTCGTCGTCTACGATGGAAAAGTCGCTGCGGGACGACTGCGCTTTGAACTCCTCGTCTTTCGCTATCCTCATGGCACACAGCTCATAGAGGCCGTGCTGCAAACTCTCGTACATGGCTGCTTCTCCTCTCAATCTATTCCCGGCAGCAGGCGCTCTCCGCCGCAGCCGCTCAGGTATTTGCCGCACAGCGGCACCAGCGTGCCGCCGCGCCCTATGATCTGTATAGAACAGCGCCGCAGGCGTATGAGGTCTATGTTGGAGCTGTCCTGAAATGCCATACCGCCTACCGTGAGCGTGTTCTGATCGCTCGGCCGCCACGCGGTGCGCAAAAATGCTCGCATACGGTGCAGATCGCCCTGATTCGCTCCCTTGGGGCCAAAATGCGTCATCGCTCGAAGCGTCCCTTTACGGTCCTTGATATACACGCCCTGGAACGAACACTGCGGATGCTCATATGTGCCGGGGCCGAAGTCATCCATAGAGATGTCAGCGCACTGCTCCGCAAGCTTCCTTATGACGCCGGGTATCGTTATCCGCGGCGTGTGCGCTTCGGGGTAGATGCCGAAGTAGCTCACCGGCTGGAAGTACACGCCCTTCACCGCGGGCATGTGTGCCTTGGCGTATTCAACTATCCCGCCGAGGTCGCCGTCGTTTTCACCCGGTATGACGCAGCACACCAGTATAACGGCGAGCCCGGCCTCTGCCGCATTCTCAACGGCGCGCTTCTTTATCTCAAACATGGGCTTGCCGTACTTTGCATAGTACGGCTTCTCGCTCACCGCGTCAAAGCCGAGATACGCAGTCGTGACGCCGTTTTCCTTCAACGCCCGGCAAAAATCCACGCTTGCGGCGAGCTTGATCCCGTTCGTGTTGAGCTGGATCATGTCAAAGCCTATATCCCTGGCGAGCGCGGCCAGCTCTAGTATGTCCGGCCTTGCGGTCGGTTCGCCGCCGCACAGCTCCACTATGGCGTCCTCGCCTGCGCGGGCGCGGTACGCGCGCAGAAGGAGCTCGCACTCGGCCAAGTCGGGTTCGCGCAGTGCCTCGCCCTTCGTCCGCGTAAAGCACACAGGACAATCCATGTTGCAGCGGTTCGTCGTCATCAGCGCCGCCGACGATGGCAGGCAGTGCGCACATGCGTCAAATCCGCCGCCCTTCAACAGCATTTCCGCCTCAGCTTCGCTCTGAGGCAGCTTCTTCACGTCCAGACCGCCGTACTCCAGCCACCGGACATAGTTTTCGGCCGTGTCTTCCCAGATCACCGAATTGAACTCCCCGTGTTCCGGACAGGCTTTATGCATATATACCGCGTCGCCTTCGCCGTAGATCAGCGCAGGTACGCTTTTTAAGCACTTGGGACAGACGCTGAGCGTCCGGTAAAGCGCCACTTTTTCACTCATTTATCTTTCCTCCCGTTTTCGGGATACTATCTGGCAGTACGTCATCTTCGCAGTGGAGAAAAAGCCTGCTCCGCCGCCGCCGAAATTCTTCGCCAGATACTCTCCAAGTTCCGGAGCCTTTACGCCGTATTCGCGCGCGCACCACATGGCTATGAGCGCAAGCTCCGCCGGCTCATCCTCGGCGCTCAGCACATCAAAACCCGCCGATTCCAAAAGGGCACAGTAGGTCTCAATGCTCTGTACCCCCTCAAAGCACGGCACGCCGCGCACATTCTCCCGGGTCTCGGGCTCGCTTTTCAGCGCGAAGTCGTTTATTACCAGCTCGCCGCCGGGAGCAATAACACGACGAAGCCCGGCAAGCGCAGCGGTTTTGTCAGGCAGTACGGAAAACGCCGCCTCGCCGTATGCAGCGGTGAAGCTGGCGTCAGGATAAGGCGGAGCGCAGACATCCCCACACGTAATGCTCAGACCGTGTACGCCGCTGTGCCGCGCTTTTGCCTTGGCGGCAACTGCTGCGTCCAGCTCGAGCCCCTCGACTCCACAGCCCAGTTTTGATGCCAGATCTGCCGCCGCCTCGCCGTATCCACAGCCGAACTCCAGCAGCCGGCTTCGTGCGCTCCAGTCGAGCTGCTTCGCCGCATGCTCTATCAGCCGCACCCTGCCCGGACGTCGTGAGAAAACAGTGAGCATGGACTTCAATCGCTTTCCCTGCCTCCTTTTATAAATGTAAGAAGAGGAGGCGTTCAAGGCGCCTCCTCTTTGGGCTTTAACCTTTATCGAAGGACAACCCGACTGCGCGCTTGCAGGTCTCGAGGATCATCTCCGTCACCGTCGGGTGCGGGTGGATCGAGTTATACATCTGCTCAAGCGTCAGCCCGTTTTCTACTGCCACGGTGTACTCCGCGATCAGGTCGCAGGCCTCGTGGCCGAATATCTGGGCACCGATTATCACATGGTCATCCTTGCGGGCGACCACCTTCATCACGCCCTCGGTCTTGCCTATGGCCATTGCCTTCTCGTTGGACGAGAACGGCAGCGAACCGCTGATGGTCTCTATCCCACGCTCAGCCGCATCGCTCACCGTAAGGCCGACCATGGCTATTTCAGGCTCCATGAACATCGTCGCCGGTATGGCGTCGTAGTTGATGTAGTAGTCGTTGCCGGCGATCGTCTCCGCGATCACGAGGCCCTGGCGCTGCGCCTTGTCCGAAAGCTGAGTGCCGACCGTAATGTCGCCGGCGGCAAAGATGTTCGGAACGCTCGTGCGCATGTGCTCGTCGGTCACGATCTGGCCGTTCTTCTCCATCTTCACGCCGACCTCTTCGAGGCCCATGTTTCGCGTGTTCAGCGTGCGGCCGATGGCCACGAGCACCTCGTCGGAGAAGAGCTCCTCGCCGTTGGCCAGAGTACTCTTCACCTGACCGTCGGGCTGGACCTCGACGCTGGCTATGCCGCTGCCGCATTTGACCGTGATGCCGCGCTTCTCCAGCGAGGCCTTCACAGCGTCGGTGATCTCCGTGTCATGCAGCGCAGGAACCAGGTTCGGCATCATCTCAACGATGGTCACGTCCACACCGTAGATGTTGTAGATGTGGCCATACTCCAGGCCTATGGCTCCGGAGCCGATGATCACTATGCTCTTAGGCATCGGGCGGGAGAAGTCCATGATCTCGTTCGAGGTGATGATCTTCTTGTGGTCCACATTGAACGCCGGTATCTCGGCAGGCTCACTGCCAACTGCGACCACTATGTTCTCCGCCGTCACAGTCTTGACCGTTTTGCCGTTATCCACCTCGATGGTGTGCGCATCCACGAGCTTCGCGCGGCCTTTGATGACCGTGATGCCGCGGCTCTTTTTCCACAGCATCGCCTCAAGGCCGAAGCCCAGGCCGTTGATGACCTGGTTCTTGCGCTTGTCTATGGCCTTGAAGTCCACGCTCACCGCGCTCATGTCCACGTTGATGCCGAAGTTCTTGGCCTCCTTGATCGAGGCGTAGAGGTTCGCAGACGCCATGAGCGCCTTGGTCGGGATGCAGCCGCGGTTCACGCAGGTGCCGCCCGAGCCGTTACGCGTACGGGCCTCAATGAGGCAGACCTTCTTACCGCGGTCCGCGCATCGCATAGCCGTTGCAGACCCGCCGGGCCCTCCGCCTATGCATACTACATCGTAATCGTACATTTTAGTCTCCTCCATACGAAAAGCCGGAACCGCGCGAGGCGGTCCCGGCAGATACGGCCTCAGCCTTCCATTTCTTTCTTCATATATAGCATTTGCGCTATGCTCTCGATGCGGGTGCGAAGAGCCTCTTCACTGTAGTCGCGGTCATCCCAGAAGTCCGACTCAATGTAAAAATGCGGTACTCCAGTTCTCTTCTCAACTAAATCTGCGGCCATCTTCTGGTGAGCACCTAGCCAACGGTCAAAGTCAAAGAAGCCCATAATCATACCGTCCGGCTTGTTGGCTTCAACCTTTTCGACCATGGATTCGACCTCGTAACCCATGTTTTGCCCCAATGGGAAGCGCAGCCATGCCTCTGCAAGATTGAGATACATATCGTCAGGATATGCTGTTGGTGAAAGCTGGCTCTTAGACGGCGTCATTGTCAGAGAGAAAGTAGTTGCGACTCCGTTTTCTCGGAAGATTCTATCAACCCAAGGCACGCAGAAAGGTACAAAATAACTGCCAACCTTGGGAGCTCCCTTGGGAACTATTCCACTACCGGCTTTTATTTCCGACCTCAATTCCTTGAGCAGCACATCAATAGCGGGCTCAAAGTAATTGAACGCATTATTGAAGCCAACTGCATACGGCATTGCAAACTGTGTAAGAGCGTTTCCTCCCAAGGGAACCGGGTCAGCTTTGCTAACAGTAGACACAAGCTGACCATACTTGAATGCGTAACGTTGAAGCTTGGACTGCGCCTTCCTCAAAGCTTCGTCAGTGAGCTTAATGCCTGTGAGCTCTTCAATCTTATCCAGATCCTCTTTAAGAGTTTTCGCTACATACTGTATGCGTTCGGGATTGTCATCTGCGAATCCAAATTTTGTGTCATGAGGGGCCCTGCAGGCCAAAGCATTCCAGTTCTCATTTATGATGCACTGAATCATCTCATCTGTTTTGGGCGCCTCGTCGCAGTTGAATCCCCAGCTCCACATGACAGTCGGCGCCGCAAGTATACCCTTTGCAAACGCCGACATACGCATCTTGTTCAGCGGGCAATGGCGGCAGCCGTATGTAAAGCCGAGCTCTTCAGCATAATTCAAAAACGGTCCGGCATTGTGGAAGAAAGAATTGATTGTGTTGACAAGAATTAAGTCTGGGAACGCAATGTACGCATCTGGATCAGTCTCTCGCATTGCGTAATACGCGAGAGGAACAGACGGTATAAGGCCATAAATTACATTTTTTCCTTCGGCTTTTGTCTTTTTTGTAAAGGCACAATCGACGAGCTCATGGAAGAATCCAGATATCATCATGCGTATGCCCTTGAACTTTATATCCCAATGTGCGGGAATCCAGTACTCGATTGCATATTTTATGTCATCGTCGGACAGTCCTACTATTTCTGTGGCTTCCATCCATTTGGGAAGAAAATCTTCGAGTTCTTCCCCGTGGATTTCTGCCATATCTTCAAGAAGCTTGCGATTAAGTTCTATGTTGGCAGACATTTACTTGGCCTCCTTTATGCTCTCAATGTAGCTTTCGATTCTTGTGGTGAGCGGACCCATGGACTCACGCGAATACTCGTAGGAAGATTCCATTTTGATGATAGGTATACCAGCTTCGGACATCCATTTTGCAAGGCATGTATACTCCATATCATAAATTTCGTCGAAAGCAAGTTGATACCATATAACGCCATCTGCTTTGTAGTCGGCAACAAGTTGTTTTATGACGTCGCAACGAAGTTTCCAAGACGGCTGCATAACATTTATTGGAGTCTTATCACGATACCGATTTCTCGCGAAGTTATTGATAAGGTCGCCTTCGAGCTCTACGTCCTTTTCATATTCGCGTATACCTTCATCGAGAAGTTCAGCAACGATAATGCCGCCTTTGTCCTCAAATACTCTAGGAACTGTGTAGTCGCCTATCGCGAAGGCGCGTCCCGCTACTACGAAGCGGGGAGAGTCTTCATGGAACATTCCTGGCGAGTTTCTGAGCTCGTCATATAGTTCCGTCATATTTTTAATCATTATATCGGCATCAACCATGAAAGAGTCATGATGCAAATGCAGCATCTCTGTCATACCAATCGGGGGATTGGGCCTCTTACGGAGTTCATTTAGTTTGCGGAAAATCTCATTGAGTTTATTGCTCTTTGCAAAATTCTCCTTTGCTTGCTCCCAATCGACCTTTTTCCCAGTGATTTCTTCAACTTCACTTACCATCTGGCGCAAAGTATCTTCATAATGCTCAAGTGCACAGTCCTTCTGCCAATCGCCAGCTATACCGACTTTATTAACTTTTATACCCTTGAATTCAAGCAGTTCCGTTACACGGCCTACATGGCAATCTGTTTGCTGAGTAACAAGCAAGTCCGCCATAGGCGTAACCGGATCAAGACCCAGCTCAAGGAAGCCAGCCATGGAGCGCGCCAGCGGATTCATGAAGCGGAGCATATAATCCAACACCGCATCAGGTGGCTCGGGCTCGCCGCCACGGCACATCAGGTAAGTTTCTGCGCCGGCGGCACGGATAATTTCTTCAGGAATAAATGTACCTGTGTACTCAATAATGGGAGTACCATCTTTCTTTGATTGCCGAAGCTGCTTTACACGATCTCTTGCCAGCTCGTCCAGTTCCTTAAGGATTTCTTTCACGATACTGAATACCTCCTCAATGGTGTGATATCTTTTGCCTCAGCGAGGCGTTTGCTCTCATTGCATGGCCTTCTTCTTTGCATCCTTAAGCGCCCTTATTGCCGCACCCATAGCTGCCGTGCACTGTGGGCGCGGGGCAGCGATTACCGGCTTGCCGATAAGTTTCTCAAATATGGCGCGTATACCGTCGTTATTAGCCGCACCGCCGGAAAAGACGATGGGCTCTATCATCCCGATGCGCGCGGACTTGCTCTGCGAGAGTATGCGCCTAGCAATGGAGTACCCCGTGCCGGCTGCGATATCCTCCACCGGTGTCTCCTGCGAGAGGTGCGAGATTATCTCACTCTCGGCGAAGATGGTACACATACTACTAATTTCTATGGGGTGCTGCGACTTAAGTATGAGGTCGGAGAGCTCGTCCATTTCTATACCAAGTAGCCTGTGCGTCAATACCTCGAAGAAGCGTCCGGTACCCGCGGCACACTTGTCGTTCATCTCAAAGCGCTCAACCGTGCCGTTTTCCGCGATAGAAATAGTTTTGCTGTCTTGCCCACCGATATCAATTATTGTGCGCACTCCGGGCACAACCCGTTCGGTACCCACAGCGTGTGCTATTATCTCAGGTATGTCCTCGTTTGAGCGCTTGAAGGCCTTTCGCCCATAGCCGGTAGAGACTATGTAGGCCACATCGTCCACGACCGCGCCCGCCTTCGCGAGCGCCTCACTCAGCACTTTCTCGCCGCTAACGTCGCGGTTGAACTCGGTCATTATGTGACCGAAAGCCCGCTCCTCGCCGTTCTCGTCAAGCAGGATGCACTTAGATGTAGTGGAACCGATATCCACTCCAGCGTAAAGCATGTTTATCCTCCAGTTTGAGCAATTTATTTGATATGCAAATTTTCAAAGCAAAAAATTATTTGCCCTGAAGCATCTCCTCTGCGCTGTTGAGCTCACCGGTGACGTAGTCGCTGACCAGGTATTCGACACCGCAGCTGGGGCAGCGAAGGCCCTCGGCCTCCGGCAGCTCCATGTCGCCAAACATTATCTGAATATCGTCCACTTCTTCCATCTCAACATTGCACTTACTGCACGTCCAGCTCATAATAGACCTCCTTATACTTCCTTGCCGAGGGTCACGCGGTGACTGTACACGTCGGTGACAGTGCCGTCGTCCTTGTATTCAACATACACCAGGACTTTGTCCAAACGCTTTTTGGCCAAATTGAGTTCACCGTCTACCAGCTTGCCGCCTTCGCCCTCACCCCATGCAACAACCTCACTTATGTCCTCACCCCTGATGCCGCGTTCCTCCATAAGTTCGGCTACGCTGTCGAGCTTGATGTCCAAGCATATCGCTCCTTTCAGAATATAAATTTGATATGTAAATTTATTTCTGAAACAATAATAGCACTTCCGTTTTTATTTTGTCAATGCGAGCTCATATTATAAACAAAAAATTAACGAAAGTGCCAAATATGAACCGATCATTTTATACAATATGCTCAGGCGGGAACATTCCCTCGATAAAGCAGCTTATCATGGCGCGCAGAGTCTCCTCGTCAAGCTGCCGCACGCCGCGGGCATAGTCTCCAATTATGGATCTCACCGCTCCCTCATACAGGCGGCACACAAGTTCCATGCGCGCTGCAAATTCTCTGTCCTCCAGCTGCATCAAAAAGGCATTGAACGGATTATAGAATGGGCGCAGCTCCGCGTCATCGTGGAATGCCTCACGCCCGTCCGCAATCAGGTAGGCACATATGTCGCGCTCCGCCCTGGTGAAACGGTACAGTGAGAGGGCGTAGGAATAGGCGTAGGCCCTCACGCCGGAGACTCCGTTGGCGGAAAGGTCGCGCATGAGTTCATACATGCTCTCAAATATCTTGTTGAAGCTGCGAATCAAGATTTCCCTTAGTATGTCTTGAGTGTTGTGCACATAGTTATACAGCGTCATAGACGAGACGCCCATGTCCTTAGATAGGCGGCGCATCGAGACCGAGGATATGCCTTCCTCCTCAATGAGCTTCATAGCCGCGTCGATTATTTCGTTCTTGTCCTTTAGTATCTTATTTCTTGGCATGACCCGCCCCGCTCATCATATGATTGATTTTTACTGTGTAGGCAATGTTCTGTATGCGAGTGAGCCTGTCCTCAAAACTATATCTGCCCTCGCCCCAAAAGTCTCCTTCCAGGTAATAATGAGGTATTCCAGTTTCATTTTCCACAGCTCTTATCATTGTTTTTTGTAGACCTCCGAGCCAGCGGTCAAAAGAAAAAAAGCCATACAGTGCGCCATCAACATCAATCTTTGAAATTATATCTGAGACAATTCTAATTTCATCTCCCGTATTAACAGCGCCTGGATTGCACAGCCATTGGCGAGCGGCCATTCGAAAAACATCGTCATCACTGCCTAAAGCAAGCAGGGTATATGGAAGTGGGAAATATGTGTTGATTGACATATTAATCCCATTGTCTTGAAACGCTTTACAGACCCAAGGAACACAGAAAGGTATAAAATGACACGCCAACCTAGGAGAGTCCTTACCAAGTGGTCCTTCTCCATTAGAAACCCTCACTTTTATTTCAGCTATAAGTTCATCCAAAGCATTATTGATGTATTTATATCCCGAGCTCAATACGATGTGGAAAAAACATGAAAAAATTGCCATGTCATTACCGCTAAGTGGCTGCACATCAGCGGAAACAATGATTTCCGTAAGTACATTTAGTTTGTTAACGAATTCCATATATGAGTTCATTGCTGTCTTCATATCCGCATCGCTTACTTTTATTCCCGTAAAAGAGCTAAGCTGACTCTGACTTTCTCTCAACACTCTCGCTAAATAACTTACTCTTTTTTCGTCTTTGGCTTCCTCGACGCCAAAGATGACATCATGCGGCACAGTAGTTAGAACACAGTTTCTATCCTTGGATTCTGTACTTTGTATAATTTCCTCAGTCTTCGGTCCTTCATCACAGCATAATCCCCAGTTCCACACGGCAGTAGGTTGTACAGTAATATTTTTCATGTGGGCATATACGCGGACTCGGTTCATTCCACAATGAGCACACAATGAATTCATAATGCCAGCTTTGTCATCCGACTCTATAGTTGTCTTATTAAAAAATGCCTTAAGAACAGTAGTTATAAAAAAATCCGGATACATAATATGCACACGATTGCCACCGCTGATTTTGTTAGCATAGACACAAGCTGGGTGTGATGGCATATTTGAATAAATAATTATATCGCCGCGAGCCTTGTACTCCGATAACTTAGAGAGTTCAACGAGCTCACGCACATAGGCGCCGATACACATGCGGACTCCGTGTAGTGATAGATCCCAGTGTTTAGGCAGCCACTCGGTCATGGAGAAGCTGACGTCGTCTTCGGTTAGGCCAAGCGACTTGCACGCTTGTTCCCAGTCCGGCAGGATGCGTTCCATCTCCTTTTCGGAGAAGTCAAGCGACTTCAAAAAGTCCCTATAAATGCTCACGAGCCATCCCTCCTGATTATTTGCATCTCATATTTATTATACAATACTTTCACAACTTGTCAAATAGTTTGGTTTTTGCAGTATTATGTACAACACTCCGCAAATACCGCTTAGCGCGCGACACCCAGGCGGTCACGTTGTTTGCGCTCGCTCCCATTTGCTCGCCTATTTCGCGCGCTGTATAGCCGTTGGCCATCAAGCGAATGGCTTGAATGCCCTTCTTGGTCACACCAGAGGTGACTTGCTCGGCTTCATCTAACAGATCAGTAAGCGTGTTGTCGGTCTGCTGAGGCACGATTTCTGCCTCGTATGTGCTCAGCACCTTCGGCTCGGTCGGCACTTCCTTACCCGTGCGGCGGTTGGCATAGATGAGCGCGGAGCAGATCTCGTTCCAGATAAGCCGGTATGCGTAAGTTGAAAAACAGCCGTCCCTGTCCGTCGCTGCGGCCTTGCATAGGCCTATGCAGCCTATCTGGAACAAGTCGTCGTAGGTGTAGATGCCGAGCCTATTCACGCCGTGGACCTTGTCCTTTATGACCTTACCCACCAAGCCCATGTTGTCTTCAACCTGTTTTCTCTGCGCATCGTTGAGCGTCATGAGGCCTCACGCCCCTTGTAGCTTGCGAGCATTGTCCTGCTCGCGTCAATGACCTGCCGGCAGTAGTATTCACCGAGGTAGCCGATGTGCGCCTGGGACATGGGCGCTTGTATCAGGCGGGCGAGCCACTCGTAGGCCTGCTCCTTGCTCATCATGCCACAGAGATACAGCCGGTCAAAGTAGCGGTGCGCCTCGCGCCTGAACGAGCGAAGCTCTCGGTTGGCGAGCGTGCCGACGGGCCGGTTCGTGCCCGGGTGCGTGCGGACGTATGCGTCGCACATCGGGTAGCGCTTGCAGACGTAGAGCATAGTACCGTTGGCGTTCTCTCTGTATATCCCGTCGGCGCTGCGGAAAATGACGTGCGAGCCGCAGTAGGGACAGCGCATGGCGGAGGGGTTATTCCTTTTCTTTCTCATAATGTACCTCCAGATATGCAAAAAGAGCCGGAAAACTGCACGACAAAGCAAGAGGCTAAGGTAGACGTTCTAAATCGTCTCCGCATCTTGCTGATGTCAAAGCAGCCTTCCGGCTCTTTTAATCAGATGTGGCTTGCGCCGTGTGGATTGCTCTTTGCACAAATCCGTAACAGGGTTCCACACGCGCGTTGTGTGGTCTTTGACCGAGGGGTACCATCCTCCGTACCTGAAAGCCTGAGCGCAAGCCCCTGCCACGGTTTCAGCATAACACAGCTCCAATTGATGGTCAAGCCGCGCAGAATGAATTTAACATAAAAGTTACAAAATATTTCGAATATCGTGTGCTTCGGCCCCAATCTCAGTCTGACAGTTTGAAAATCAGTCTGACAGCTCGTCGTCGTCCTCGTCGTACTCATCCCGGCGGAGCCGGCGTCTGCGTGAGAACCTGAGCGCTATGAGAAATACGATTGCAATAAGCAGCCCACCGCCGAATACGGCAAGGTGTATGACTGGTATTCCGTATACGGTCAGCTCGCCGCTTCTTTCATCCGGCGGCGGTGTAACTGTATCCGTCGGAACCGGGGACAGTTCAGTTTCGGTTGGTTCGCTCTCCAGTGCTTCGCTGGGTTCCGGTTCCGGAGTGGGCGAAATCTGCGGTGTACCGAGGCAGGACAGCTCGTACGTACTGCTGCCGCCTATCTCGAGACTGAGTACGCCGGACTTGTCCACCATCACCGTGCCGGGGTAAACCCCGGCATCGGTGCGCAGCTGGAACTCAACCCCGGCCCAGTCGGGGCCGAGCTGGATTGTGAGCTGTGACGGCTCGGCGACCTGCAGCTCTGTACCGTCGGTGTCGGCGTAGGCGTTGAGAGCCATGAGCGACATGACCATGACGGCGAGCGTAGCGGCGAAGGCTTTACGCTTTCTCATTGCGCTTGCCCCCTTTGCCTTTGCGGTAGACGGCGAAATAGTAATACGCGCCCACGCCTGCGACGCCTGCCAGACCCGCCGCGGTAAGAATAATCCACGGTGTCAGGCTGTCGTCGCCGGTCTTGGGCACGTCAACGGTTATCTTCGTGTTGTGTACGTTCACGGTGAGCGTCTTGTTCGCCACCAGCGTCACGGTGACCGGGTCGGCTATCTCGTAGCCCTCGCTGGCTCCGTTTTCAAGCTCTGTGACCACATACTCGCCGATGCGGAGCCCATCAATGAGAATCTTGCCGTTGGCGTCCGTGGTGAAGGTCATATCGTAGCCGTTCACTCCGGATACGCGGAAGGCGAAACCCTCGACCCGGCCGTCGTCAGTGGTCTTTACTATCTTCAGCGCTCCGCGCAGAGGCTGGTTCAGGAACCCTACGCCGGCCTCGTTTTCAACAACGCAGACCTCGCCGTTGGTGGTTATCTCGACATAGTAAGCGGTCTCGTCCAAGACATAGCCCTCGGGGGCTTTGGTCTCCCTGACCAGATAGCCGCCCGCCTCGAGCTCGCGCATCCAGTAGACGCCCTCGCCCTCATCGTCCATCTCGCCGAGCAGCTCGTCGCCGTCATCCGGCACCTGGTCGCCGTTTACGTCACGGTAGACCTCGAACACTGCACCGGTGAGCCGGTTGTCCGGGTAGTCGGCGTCGTACTTGGTGAGCGTGATGCTGCCGCGAATGGGATCGTTTGTCACCTCAAGCTCTATTATCTGTGCGTTCTCCGCAATGCTCACCTGATGCAGCTCCTCGCTGAGCACATAGCCCGCGGGAGCCATCAGCTCGCGCACGATGTAGTCCCCGACGGGCAGATTCTCAAACACGAAAATTCCGTCCTCGCCGGAGGTCGCCGTCATGAGCGCGCCCTCCTCGGTGAACTCTACGGCGTCGCTGCGGAACAGGCCGAACAGCGCACCGGACAAGGCTTTGCCGTTTTCGTCGAGCTTCATGCCCGAAACGGAGCCATACTTCAGCTCGTTCACTATGGCCTCACCGTCGTTGACCGCCACGTTTACAAGCGGCGTGTCCTGACCGGCGTATGTGAACTCGACGGGGTAGCGCTCGTTGCTGAGTATATAGTGGCTGTCCGTGGAGTACTCCTGCACATAGTAGCTGCCCAGCGGGATGTCGCTGGTGAAAGCTGCCGTCCCGTCGGCATTTACGGGAGCTATTTCTATGAGACCGCCGACCGGGATCGCGCTGTTGTCCGCTGCGGCGATGTCAGCCGCCGCATAGAGGCCGAAGCTGACTGCGGAGATCTCGCCGTTCGTGCCGATGCCGAACTTCTCGTCCAACGCCATGGATTTGCTCAGCGAAATCTGTGCCCTCTGACGCTCGTTGAGGAATGTGACCTCAAGCTCGACAAGGCTGATGTCTTGCCCGGCGTAGGCCAGTTCTACCGTTTGCGGCACATTGTTCAGCACCATGCCGTGAGGGGCAGATGCCTCGGTAATGACATACTTGCCCAGATAAAGCTCATTGCTCGACGCTATACCGTCAGAGCCGGTGGTTATGGTGTCGACCACCGTGCCGGCCGCTATTCGCACGCTTCCGTCCGGGGCGAGTATATCCTCAGCCGCCGCAATGGTAAATGCCGCGCCTGCGTATCCGCCGGTCTCATATACCGGGGTGTACAGCCCGTCAGACTCGTTGATGGACGCAAAGACCTCGCCGACCTTGGATACGCGTATAATACCCATCTGCGGGGAGTTATACTTGACGACGGTGACAATGTTCTCGCTGCCGTCCACCGTGAATGGCACCGGCGTGGAGTCAAGGATGTAGCCGTGGCAGGCAGCGACCTCAATCAGCTCGTACTCGCCGTATGGCAGCGCCTCCGGCAGCATGAGAGTACCGGTGTCATCGGTGTAGAATGTGGTGATGCGCGAGGGTGAGGGGTAGTTCACTGTCTGCGTGACCAGCTCGCCGGTGGTGAGCTTGCGAATCTGGAAACCCGCGCCCGTGGCGGTTATTATATCTCCGGTCTCCGCGTCGCGCTTCTCAATGCGTATAAGGCTCGTAATGCGTGCGTCGTTGAGTATGTATGAGTACAGCTTTCCGTCCTCGGAGATAAACACGGTGAAGTCGGGAGCAAATTCAAGCCCGGGTACGCCGTCGATTTGATGCACACAGTATTGACCGTAAGGCAGGGACTTGGAAACCGCAATGCCGTCGGCATCGGTAGTGAGTATGTCGCGCTCGTCCTCGGCTGCGGCCTCATAGCTTCCGGCGCTGGCGAGGTATATCTGAAACACCGCACCCTCCTCGGGCTGTTCTATGGCTTCACCTTTGTCGCCTGTATCCACCTCGCCCGGGTCTATAGGCTCAGGACTGAGCGTGGGGTCTTCCTCAACGGGGGGCTCGCTCGGCTCAGCTTCCTCGGCAGGAGGTTCGCTCACTTCCGAAGTCTCTTCTGCCGGCGGTTCGCTCTCTTCAGGCACTCCCTCCGCCGGGGGCTCCCCGGTCTCGGGTACCTTGGACGGCGATGGTAGAGCCTCGGGGTCATCAGGGATGGGACTCTCTTCATTTCCGGATGCGGCACTTCCCGCATCTCCCGGTTCATCGGAAGGCACAGGATTGGTTTCGGGTATTGGCTCCTGCGAAGGCTCCAGAGTCGGCTCCGGTGAAGGCTCAGCAGAGGGTTCCGGCGAAGGCTCGCTCGGCACTATTTCCACGTCCTCATCTGCCGCGTCGATGTGCTTGATAATTCTGATACTGCCCTCTATGAGCTCCTCAGTGACGCCGATTGCTGTCACGTTGTGCTCCACGGTGTACTGCCCCGGCAAAGCGCCGACGCTGTGCACGCTCTCGTCGAGCAGATAGCCCTCAGACGGGCTTATCTCGCGTATAGTCCAGTCATCGCCGCAGGGGTATTCCGCTGTGGTGAATTGTCCGTTTTCGTCGGTGTAGTAGGTGTCAATGAGCTCTCCGCCGCGGTAGAGGCCGTACGCTGCCCCGGCGAGAGTGGCGTCGCCGCGGGGCGTGCCGGTCTCGGCGTCGGTCTTGGTGACGGTGACGGAGAACTTCTTGAGCACGTTCTGGAAGCTGCGCTCAGCCACGTCATCCCAGAGTATGCTCACGGTCTGGCTCTCCGGCACGACATAGCGCTCTGCGGGGTCCACTTCCTCAATGGTGTAAGGCGTATTGCCGCTTATGAGGACGTTTTCAAAATGAGCCACGCCGTCCGCGCCGGTCACGGCGTATTCGTCGACTTCAAGCCCGGAGGCCGAGGTGCCGTAGAGGTGGAAGGTGACGCCCTCGATGAAATTGTCCTCGGCGCTCTTGCGCACCTGCAGCGCACCGCGCTTGAGCGTGTTGTTGAAGGTCACGACGGCGCTCTCGCCCCCGGATATGGTGACGGTCTGTGAGTCCTGCGGCGTGTACTCATCCGAGTTCGTCTCGGTGACGGCGTACCTGCCGGGCATTAGGCCGGTAACTTCTATAGTACCGTCGCTGCCGGTGCGCACGCGCTCGGAGCAGCCCTCTCCGGTGATGGTGAACTCAATACCGGAGACATTGCCATCCTCGGAGGTCTTGACGATGCGCAGCCCGCCGGCGGCGTCCATCTCCAGCTCAAAGTATCCGTTCACGGGGTCGGATACGTTTTCGCCGTAGGTGATGGTGTCCTGTATGCCCGCCTTGCTCCAAGTGCCGTCAGACCAGATAACCAGAGAAGAGCTGTAGGCGTTCTGCTTCTCAGCGGTGACGAGTATGGTATCCTCGGTGGGTGTGTCGCAGGTTATGGTCAGGCGGTTGCCGCTCTTGGAGAAACTGATGCCCGGTAAATCGGCGCTGAAGGCGTAGTTGTCCAGTACGCCGTTGCTGTCTGTGAGCGTGAGGGTATACTCGCCGCCACTCTGCTCCAGCTCATAGGCCCGTGCGTAGTCGCGCGAGGGCGCACAGAAGCTAGGCATGACGTTGTGCGTCTTTATGTTCTCGATGATCTGGTTGTAGTAGGACATAATCTGTGCGCGCAGCGGGTTGGACGCGCCGATGTAATCCATGACTGCGCCTTTGCCATAGGACGATGGGTCAACGTGGTCGAAGTTTTCGTCACGTTCGCCGACCACGACCTCCCAGACCAGCATCTGCGTAGCAATAGCATAGCTGAGTGAGTCGGCGTCGGAGGCGTTTCCGGTCATCCAGTTCTGTGAAATGTTCCCGTGATAGCCATAGGTCAGGACTCGCCCCAGCAGCGTCTTTATGGTGTCAGGAGGTATCGTCACATTGCTGCTCGCGGGGTAGTTGTCCCAATAGCTCTCGTCCTGAGAGGTGAGCGTGTCGCCGGAGTCCTGATCTACGCCCGGCTCTATGCAGTAGGCTATCTGCCCGTTATACGAGCCAATGGCGTGCAGCGTCATTCGCTCGTAGGAGACATACGCCCAGCCGCTCATCAGGTAGTTCGCCGAGTGACCGAAGCGGCTGTCTCCATAGTTGGGATCGCTCTGCCGCGGGTAGTTGACCATGTAGGCCTGCACGGTGGTTGCCGCAAATGCCGGGATAGTTCCCAACAGGCTGAAGCAGAGCGCCAGTGCCATGAAAAGTGAAAAGAAGCGTTTCGTTTTGGTTCTCATTTTGTCCTCCTTTTATCTGGGCGATGCAATGTGGGTGATAGCGCCCCAGATGCGGTTGCTCTCGTTATTGATGCCGAGTATACGCACTGTCACGCGCGAGCCGCGCGGTGGACGCCCGCGCTTGGGATAGCTGCAAAGGCAGTCAATGCCGCCGTCGAGCGCCACGAACACGCCGGTGGTGTCCACCATGCTCACCGTGCCGACGTAGCGGTTGCCGACAGAGTAACGCTTGAGCGCCTTCTCATACGGGTTCTCGCCCGCGCGCTTGATGGAAGCGTTGACCCGGATGTGGCTGCGGTCGCTGCGGTCTATGTCCAGCAGCCTTACGAGGATGCGCTGCCCGGGCTGGTAGCTCGCCGCGGCGTCCAGCATCCGCTGGTAGCTCAGCTCACGCAGCGGAATGTACGTCTCCACGCCGAACACGTCCGCAAAGATGCCTGCCCGTATAACAGAAACGACGCGTGCTTCAGCGCACACGCCGTTATACAGCAGGTTGTTTCCGTCCCTGTCTGTGCTGAAGTAGTACTCCCGCCGCTTCGCCTCCATGGCCTCCAGCCGGCTTGCGACCGCGACACCAGCCTCGCCGTCGATGCCCTTGACGATGTAGTCCACCTCGGCCCCCAGCCGCTTGTTGAGCATATAGTGCAGCGCATCGCTCGCTGAGCGGCCTCTGGTATCCTCGGGCTTCTCGACCATCTCCTCCGCAGGAATGAGCACCTTGAAGTCGCCGTGGTATATGACTGCGACTGAATTTGTCCCGTCGCCGGGGCGCTCGATACCCTGCACGGTGCCGGAAAGTATACGCCGGGTTTTGAGCGACTCGACGAGGTCGAGCATTGCGTCCCTGGCCTTGTCCGCATCTGTCTCCACAACGAGTCGGTCGTCAATAGAGATGACAGGGGCCGGCCGGGCTTTGCGCTGCCTCCGCCGTTCTGTGCCAGACTGACGTGGAACTGCTACGGCGCCTTCCGTATCTCCACCGTCTTCTGCCGATGGAGCGTCGCTCACCGTTTCAGTCTGACCGACGGTGTCCTCGTGGAGCATACCAGGTTCAGTATCCAACTTTGTCTGACGTTCCTCCGTGCCCATATAGAGTTCATCCATTTCACGATCCTCCTTTGATCTGATCTAAGCATGAAAAAAGCACCCCGATTGGGGTGCTTGTAATTGGTTCGTCTGTGCCTATATATCCACTATTTCGCTCAGTTGCTTTGAAATGTCCATCCCGCCGTAGAAGATGCGGACAACATATACCGTCCGGGTACCCTCGTCTGGCAAATAGAATACCAGATAATTCTTGACAGGGAAAAAGCGCAGTCCGCGGTGGCGCCATGGTTCATGCTCATAGATACGAAATCTCAGCGGCATTTCGTCCAGTTTTGAAATTTCAGATGTAATAAGTCGTACAAGCTTCTGGGCAGTTGGTGGCTCTAATAGCGTGTCTGCAATATACTCATAGATGTCATGCAAATCTCGGCGTGCTGAGTCAGCATAATGTATATCCCAACTCATATGCCATATTCACGGTTGAGTTCGGCCAAGACACTGTCAGCGGAGTAAGTACGTCCGGCTTTTATGTCGTCCATGCCCTTCTCAAGTTCAGCATCTGCCTGCTCTTTTGTCAATGCGCCAAAAGACACCGGTTCGCGCTTCGGCAGCTTCATTTCAAAGGGAATGCCTCGCTGCAGAACCACTTGGCGCAGGAACATACCTACGGCGTTGGACATTGGAATTCCCAGCTGGTCAAGTATTCGTTCTGCCTCTTCCTTGACCTCTGGCTCTACGCGAGCAAACACATTTGATGTCCGTGCCATATCATCGCCTCCTTATAAGCATATTATAGCCCAACTGCATGCGAATCGCAAGCAGTTTACAAGATTGTTTACAGACATTATATTGCTCAGAACCCATCTGGAGGTTTGGCGCTGCTGTAGAGGCTGCGGCGTTTGTGGGGTGCGGGTTCCTCAGCTAAAGGCATTTGGATCGAGGTTGGTGCGGAAACTGGAGTTGGCGCGTAGTCCATTAGGCTGGTTTTCACTATCTCCCCGGACATGGGCAGGCAGGTGTAGTCCAGCTTCTTCAGCCGGAGTATGTTGTGACCCCGAATTACGACGAGCAGCTCGTCGTTCGGTAGCCTGAGCACTTCGTCCGGCGTGAGCAGGCGGCGCTTGCCCTGGCCCTGGGTCTGGCGGTATTCGGGTATGACCTGGGCGATTGCCATGGTCTTGCGCACGGTCATGGTAGAACTTATCCTGATGCTCATGTCGCCGCTGCGCTCGGAGAAGTATTCCGCGGTCACGTCGTCGGTACAGCCGAGCATGAGCTGCACGTCAGTGTTCCCTATAATCTCGGCCCAGAGGTTGTTCGGGTAGCGGTTCTGGAGCTGGCCCAGGCTCTGCACTGCGAGCATGACATATATCGCACGGCTGCGTATGACCGAGAGAGTACGCGTGAATTCCGAACCATCAGCTGCGCCGCCGAGCTTGCCGATGTTGTTGAATTCGTCGAGTATGAGGTTCACCGGAACTGCGCAGCGCATCTCGGGCATGCCGTCGGCATAGCGCACGAGCTTGATAAACAAAAAAGAGAAGAACAGCGACGATAGGAACGACATAGTTGCATCCTGATCGCTGAGTACGACGAAGTACGCGCACTTGTGTCTGCCAGGCGCGGTGAGATCAATGTCGCTGCGGCTTATGATATTCCGCACGGCCTCGTTTTGCAGAACCTGTAAGCGTGTGCCGAGGCCTAGTACGATGCCGGAACGAACCGTATCGCTGGCCTGGGCGAAGAGACTGAAGGGTGCGCGTGCCGGATGGTCGAGCTGTAGCTTCTCGAAGAGCGCCGTGAGCTGACGCTCGCTGTTGCGTACGAGCATCTGGTAAACTGCGGCGAGATTCTTTTCGTCCGGCGTCCTGCTCGGGTCGAGGTCTACATAGAGCACGAGCGCCTTGAGCAGGTTGGCTTCACCGTTATCCCAGAAGTGATCGCCCTTGCCCTCGCTGGTGTTGCCTATAATAACGTTGGTCAGCACCTGCGCGAGCAGTGTGTCGCCGCCAAGATCGGACATACAGTTCCATGAGTCGCCATGCAGCGGGTTAACAAGGTTGAATACTTTGACCTCGTAGTCGTGGGCGCGGAACAGCTCTGCGGTGTCGCTGTAGAGTTCTCCCTTGCTGTCCGTGATGATGGCCGACTCGCCACGGCGGATGATATTGAAAAGCGCAGGACGTATCACAGCGCGTGATTTCATCGTGCCCGACGCGCCTATGACGGCTATGTGCCGGTTGAGCTTGGTGTCCACTGGCAAGCAGACGGCGCTGCCGCTGCGTTCGCCGAGGATGATGCCTTCGGCTTTGCCTATTGGTTTTACTTCCAACACCTCGCGCAGTTCGTGCTCGTTCATCCACTCCGCCGTGCCGTAGGTACCGTCGCGGCTGAGCACAAATCCGCGCGGGTCGTAGTCCTTGTCCTTGAACGCGCCGAATTTCAGATAGGCCGTGACTGCGGCCAAAATAGCGAACAGCAGCGCCGCGCTTTTGAGCCCGGAGGCAGTGAAGGCTGCCGACATACAGGCGAGCCAGCTCAAGTCGATTGGCTCCAGTTCCGCCTGACCGGTCAAGCCGCCCGCATCCTGCCAGACTGAGTAGCTGCCCAGCAACTGCCCCAGTACGCCGGCAAAGTAGAGCACAGCCGCGAGAGCCAGTATGACGCCGGCGGCTATACCGGCCTTATGTTTCAAGTTTCATCGCCTCCTCAATTCTGTCCATGTTTATAGTCCGCACTCCAGCTAAGCTTCCAATGTATTCGCGCACAAAAGCGGCCTGTTCTGGGAAACAGAGCACCTTGTATTTGCCGCCGTACAGTTCGGCCGCCTCGCGGAAACGCAGGAGTCGGGATATGTCGCCGTTGAAATGGGAGAGTACACTCACTCCGCCAACAATAGCGTCGCACTCTGTCAGGCCCATTCCGTTTTTGACGCGGTCTTCCGGATCAAACAGGACGTTGAGCAATTTTCGGTTCCAGTCTGGCTTGAGCAGCAGCTTCAGCATACGGGCTCCGAAAGAATTCAGGGGCACGAAGTGTATATGCGGATATATCCTGTCGAAGCGGAACTCCGGCCTGTTCGGATGGGCCGACGCCTCAAGCGTTGAGAGCGCTGTATCCACAGTCGTGCCGAAGAGAATAGCCGAGTCCACACCAGTACCGGCGTTCATACGCGAAAGTTCGTTTAAGCTGTGCAGCGTCTTGAATTCGCCTAAGCCGTTCCATTTCATTGCAGCGGCGCGGGTGTTGTATACGGCGTAACAGCTACCGGTGGAGAACAGCGCGCCAACCGTGCGCGTGAACATTGTCTTGTTCTGCTCCCCGGCGCGCAGCCGTTTGAGGTCGCGGGCGAAATAAAAGACGTGGCGGTCTGTCACGGTTTGCCGGATGCTCTCAGTTTGCAGCGCTGGAAGCAGGTATGGCCATATCTCTGCACCGGAGCGCATGAACATGGCGGCGGCTTCAGCGACGCGGTGGTTGCGCTCGCGGTGGGCCCTGTCGCCCGGGAAGCGGTGTCCGTAGAATGAGCCCATGTAGTACCGGTACGCCGCCGGGTGGAACCAGTCGAGCACGGGCAGTGCGCCTTTATATAGGCGCAGGGACTTTTCCAGGCCTCTGCCGCTTATCTGGAAGAGCCGCGCATCTATCTGAGCGCTCCCGTCGGAATTGCGTATGACTTGCCTGCCTGAGCCGCGTCGCACAAGCTCGCGCAGCACCCTCTCGTTGCCGAGCAAGTGGAGCGAGCGCAGTGGGAATTCGCCCGTCACGGCGAGCAGGCTCACCAAAAGAAACGCCTGACTGCCGGGGCGCAGCGTCATCATGGCGCCTCACCCGGCGACGCGGCATTTCCCGACAACGTGACTGCTCTCTTTGTCGGAATCCTGCGAGAGTTTAGGGCCGGAAAGACGCTCGGCGCCTGCGTTTTCGCCGGGCTGAAAGCGGTGAGATTTCCGGTGCGCTGTTTTGAAGCGTTTTTACATAGCTTTTTTGGAGCTTTCAGGCGGGGAATCATATAGCTTCACCCCCTCGTCCGGCATGGTTTTCTCGGCCTCGAGACATGCGGCAAACTCGCGCTGCGGCACGACGTAGACCTCGGTGCGCTCGACTGCCGCGGCGGCGCTGCAGTAGTAGTGCGAGCACAGCCCCGGCGCGTCGTCGGTCATGGTGTAGAGCGCGATGCAGTCGGAGATCATGTTTATCTCGATGTTGTCGTGGTCGCGGCGTTGCCGTTCGGGCCTGTCCTCGGCGTAGACGTGGCGGTATATGAGGACGCAGTCATCAAACCGAACCGGCGGCTTTCCCGTGAAGAATCCGCGCAGGGCAGGGAGCAGGATGGAGCGCACATACTCAGCAGAGCCCCTCTCCTTTTTAGGCAGCAGCAGTGGCAGGCGGACGCTGAACCAGCCCTCTGCCGTGAAGCCGATCTCTACAGGCACATTGGCGGCAGTGATGGTTTCAACGTCCATAGACGCGAAGGGCGAGCCGGTGAATGCCGGGAGCGCCCTTGCAAGCAGAACTGCCTGCTCCGCCGCCGCGGCGCAGCGCAGCGATGCAGCGTATGTTAGGTCGGCAGAACCAAGCGCATACATACGTCTTGTATTGGAAGCGGCAATGTCTAGCTTCTTCACCGCTCTCTCCAGAGAGGCAAGTGCCGCAGAAAAAGCACCGGCGAGTTCACTCGTTTTCGGCATAGAATTTCACCTCCGGTTCCTCCTCACCGCTGAACTCCACGGTTGCAAACAGACAGGGAACACGAGGCAGCCGCAGCTGTGAAGCCATATGGATATTTGGCGCGACAATTATGTACTTCATGTCCTCCTGCGGCTGGAGCAGCCGCGCGAGGTGCGCTTCGCCCTCGTAGAGCACGACAATCTCATAGCCGGTGTTCTCCTTGAGGAAGAAAAGCTGCGAAGGATATGTCGCGGGGTAGTGAGCCATGGGGTCTACGCTGCCTATGAACTGGAGCAGTACCCACACAGCGAGTATTGTGCGCTGGTCGGGCTTGCACAGTTCGTCCAGACCCAGGTAGTACCCGCCGCCCACGTCAGAAATGCGCCCGGCGCGTTTCAGGTTTCGCAGGATTTTTTCTGCGGTCTCAGGCTTCTTGTCATGCAGCAGGCGCACGACCTGCGTTTTCGGCAGGGCGCCGTACTGCGAGAGCCACTTTATGACATACTGTTCATCGGTAAGCAGCACGCTTACACCTCCTTGTGCGTATTCTCATGCGTATGCGCATTTTGAGCATTGTGCGCTTTCTTCTCCCTGACTATCTCTTCGAGCTCGGCGCGGTCGGTGGTTATCATCTCGGTCTCAGTCCTGGACGCGCGTATAACCACGGGTATCTTGTTGTTGTTCGAGCTGACGAGCGCCTCACCTCGCTCGAACTGCGTTATGGCACGTACCTCCGTTCGGGTGAGCTTCAACGTCTCTTGGACGTAGCGCGCCTCGTCCGGCTCAAGGTTGAGGATTATCTTGTTCTTGGAGTTGTTTATGATGGCCCTGCCGTACTTGCCGTCGTCGAGAGAGAAGAAGTCCGAGAGATCCTGCGTGGCAGATATGGCCGCTCCGCCGTAGCCGCGTATGACCTTGAATATCTCAAGGCAAAACTCAGCGGCCATGCGGTTGGAACTTGCGCCAATGAGCTGCCATATTTCATCGATAAAGATGGTCTTGCGCTTGGTGCGGTCAGCCTTTATCTGATCCCAGACGTAGTCGAGCGCGATGAACATGCCCACAGGGAGCAGTTTGCCCTTCAGCTCTGAGAGGTCGAGCACTATGTATTTGTTGCTCAGATCCACGTTCGTCGCGCGGTTGAAGGACTGCGCAGAGCCGGTCACAAAGCGGCTCACGATTGCAGCGAGCCTCGCCGTCATGGGGCTGGCCTTCAGGTGCCTGTGCAGGTCGCCGAGTATGGGCATTGGCTTCATGCGCGGCGGGTTGGCGGCCCGGTCGGCGTAGATTGATGCGTTGTCGTGGTTGATGCCGAAGTCCGCGTAGGTCTTTATGAGCGCCTCATCGAGCATCTGCTCCTCCTCGTTGGACATATCCGGTATGAGCAGACCGAAGAAGGTCATGAGCTGCTGTATCTTGCGCGCGAGCAGTGAGTCCATTTCCGAGTAGTCTATGCCGTCGAGCAGCTCCATCTCAGGCGAGAGCGTGTGGCGTATCTCCATGATGTTTATGCAGTGCGGCGAACCGGGCGCGATGCGGATGAACTCGCCGCCGATACGGTCGCACGCGCGCCGGAACTCGTGACCCTTGATGGGCGCTATGATGAAGCACTGTATGCCGCGCATCCTCATGCGCAGGGCGAGAAGCTGCATGGTGAATGTCTTGCCCGCGCCCGAGGTGCCGAGCAATACGAGATTCGCGTTCTTGTGCATCTTCGTGTTGAAGAGGTCGACGATACACAGCGAGTTGTTGTAGCGGTTCACGCCCAACAGCACGCCGGTGTCGTCGGACATCTCAAAGCTCGTGAATAGATAGGTTGAGGCTGCGCCGCTGGTGAGCACGTTGCGTCGGGACTTCTTTTCGAGTGAAGCGGGTACGCTCAGGAAGGGCATGACCGCCTGAAGCGCGGCCTCCTGCTGGAAGGCACAGTCGCTGGTGTACATGTCCATGGACTTGAGCATGTCTGATATCTGCTGCTTTCTCCACATGAACTCGTCGTAAGTCTTGGCAGAGACGGTTATAAACACGCTCATGTAAAAGAGGTCCTCGTTGTAGTTGGCGATGCCGTTCTTGATGAAGTATCCGGCGCGGATGGAGTTGGTCAGTTCCTCGTAGTCCGTGCTCGTGTCCTGCATCCCCTTTAGCTTGGTGCGGTTGAGTCGTATGCGCTGTGCCACCTTATCTATGGTCTTGCTGCGATTCTCGCGCCGGAGGTGAACATCCACATCCACGCCTTCGCCGGCGTTGACGAGTGAGGACATCCAGCCCGCGCGCACCCGGCTGGGGTAGCCGCCAGCACGGATATAGAGAAAGGAGTAGTACAGGCCGTCCATAACGATGTAGTTGTAGTGCGTGAGGTCTATCCCGCGCGGCGCGAGGAAGTTCGCAATCCGTATGTGCGGCACCGGGTCGAGCCCGATAATCTTGCCCCGCGCGGCCATAGTGTCCACCACGACGCGGTTCACGCGCGAGGAAAAGGGCTCGTCCACGCAGGAGCGCCTGTTGAAGAACATATACAGTATCTCTGCCGCGGCCTCGTCGGGGTCGGACGGGCGCACTATGCTGTTGCCGCACTGGTTGAAGTAGGCCCTCGCGGTCTGCTCGGCGGTTTGCAGCATGCTGTATATCTTGGCGTAGTCATCGCCGTCGCCGCGCAGGGACTCGTACTCAAATATGAGGAAAAAGCGGCGTGTGAGTGCCTCACGGCTGCCCACGTCGCGTATGAGCCGTATGTAATCTTCACCCATCGCGCGGCACTGGGGGTCGTCCTCACGCTCCAGCTCGGAGCGTATCATGGCGACGTGCCTGTCCGAATCAGCCTTGCGTGTGATAGACTTGAACTGCAAGCGCATGGGCGAGATTTTCAGCCAGCTTGCAAATGTCGAGATGATGTTGAACTGTTCCTCATCTGAGCGCAATGTAAAGTTGATAGGCTCTATCTCCAGTATCTTGATATATCTGCCGTCGGTGGTTTCAATTACGCCTCCGCGTATCCCTCGTATAGGCAGGTAGTCCTGCGCGGACTCATGCCCTTTGGTTTTTGAGCTTTTTGCCTTTCTTCCGGCCATGGCTTATCCTCCTGAAGTGAAGCTTGCGCCTGTGTGACCAGAAACGCAGAATATTACCTATGTATTGAAACAGTGAACCGCCGTCCACACCCATGACCGCGACTACTCCAATCGGTATGAGCGTGACGGTCATGACCACAACGCGCAGAGTGCCTGACAGCGGTATCCAGAAGAGCTCCGGCGCGCCGACTGCCGCGAGAAGCAATACGGCTTCGACGGCGTTTCGCGTGTCGACCATTCCACCGAAGAGCTTGCCCGAGTCGGTATAGTTCGCCGGTATGTCGTAGACATTTGAGTATTCCTTGTCATCCAAGCGTGTTACCTCCAAATCAGACTATTATGTGTCTCCCAACTCCACATTCGGCCGTCTGTAGTAGCGTATATAGTCCGGCGAGTTGAGCACCACGCCGCTGCCGCTGGTGCAGTGTACCCAGAGCTGACGGCCATCGGCGTCGTTGCCGGCGTAGATTAGGACGTGGTTGGTGTCGGCGTTCGGCGGGTTCTGAAAGCCGAGGTCGCCGGGTATGAGCTCGCTCCCTGCAATCTCTGTGCTCGCGTTCCACTGTCCCCATGTCCCAGCGCCTATTGTGACGCCGAGCGCGGTCTGGTACGTCCAGTCCGAGAAACCCGAGCAGTCGAGGCCGTATGGACGTATCGTGCCGGTGGTAGTCGAGCCCGCGGCGGTCACGAGCTTCGGCGTGTTCCACTCGTCGTTCCACCCCGGCGCGGACTTGCCGCCCCAGAAGTACGGGACTCGCCCTACGAGCGAGAGCGCCGTCTTGAGCACTTTCTTTCGCTCGTCGCTGCAGTTGAGAGCGCTTACGAAAGCGTTTATCTCGGCCTCGCTCATAGCCTCCGCGCTGGTTGTCGTGCTGTTTTCCGCGCCATATAGCGTCTTGCTTAGGGCTTGGGCCATGTAGTCGATTGCTTCGGCGTAGGTTATGTTGAACTGGTCGTAGACGGCGTCGGGGTCGATGCCGAACGCCTCGTAGATGACTGAGTTGTCAAAGGAATGTATGGTGCAGACGACAACGCGCACTGCCGCAGGCGCAGAGCCGCTGGGAGTGTAGTACGTTGCCGTGCGAGTGCCCGTTATTTGCCCGCCTCTGCACACCGGGACGGTGACTGTGACGGAACTATATGTCGCGGTCGGCTCGGTCGTTGTGCCGTCCGGGACGTAATATGTGCGCTGCTCGGTGAAGTAGCGGTACTGCGTCACGCCGTTGATGCTGCCAGTCGGAGTGCTCCCGGTCACGACGGTCACGGTGACAGGGCTGTATGCGGTTGTTTCCGCTGCGGCCTCGCCACCCTCCTCATAAGTCACGGGGAACATTTCCCCAGCCACGGCGGCTAGTTTTGCAACCATATCCTCGGCGCTGGTGTCCTGCTGGGCAAGCGAAGCTGAATAAGCGGCGAGGATGAACTCAACGTCGTAATTGGCCTCGCTTGCGGCGTCGTCTATTAGCGCCGCCATGGACAGCTCATAGTCATAGCCGCCCTCTGAGATGATTTGCTCCACCCGTTCCAGTGCAAGCTCGTGACCGTGTGCCACCGCGGCGTCTACCACGCTGGCGAGAGCGCTGTAGTGCTCCTGGAGCGAGGACACGCCAGAATCGTCGCCGAGCACGCTGCCAAGCAGGACTGATGGAATTGAGACGATGAGTATGATGAAAAACAGCAGCAACAGGCAAAGGAACACCAGCACTTTGAAAAGAGTGTGACGCAGTTCCCAGGCTGTGGAGAGCACAGCTCCCCACGGGCCGGTCATGGCGACGCCCGCGGCGGTACCGGCGACGGCCTTGCCGGCCTTAGTTCCCGCCTTGGCCGCTGCTGCGGCAGCGTTGGCGCGCCCGGCGGTTTTCGCCGCGCTGGTCAGACGTTTGGCGGCAGCTGCATAGTTGTCACTGCTGTCGCTGAAGATATTCTGTGACATGGGATGTCACCTCCGCTTCTTGCGCGGTGGCTTAATCTCTGCACAAGTACGTTTCTGGGGCGCAGAATACTTGCCCGGTGTTGCCTTGTACTTGACTGCTTCAACTTGCGTGGTCTTGATGCTTCCGTTCTCGTAGACGGGTTTGCCGTCCTTATAAACCGGGCGCTGTTCGACGCCTGGAGTACCGTGTACGGCGATCCATTGTCCGCCTCGCTTGTCCTCATATACCTGGTAATCCCCACGCGGCGGCGCATAGATCGCGGTGTCATAGAACGCGGTGCCGCTGCCGTCGGCGTGGAGTACGGCAAATTGCCCATCCTCGCGGCTGTCGCCGTTGACTGATGTGACGGGCTGGGCGTATCCGGGCATGAAATCCCGAAACATGGCTTGATTGTACTCTGAGGCATCATCTCCCGCTTCAAAGGCAGGTGATTGAGCGTGCGGCTGCATTGCATACCAGTCCACGCCGTTTGACGCGGTGATGACCTCGTGGGGTGCGTCCGGTTCATCGTAATATGCGCTGTTGTACCAAAGCGAGCTGCCGCTATCCGATGCAGCCTCTATAACGCCGTCTTCAACCGTGCGCAGTATGGTGTCGTCGGAAGCACCGGGGAACACAGACGCGACTGTGGCAGCCTCTTCGGCGGCACCGGTGAATACAGGCGTGTCGTAGAACGCTCCGCTGCCCTCACCTGAGGCCATCTGGTACCAGGTGCTGCCATCGGACGCTGTAGCTACCGAGTGCGGCGCATCGGGTTTCTCATACTGCGCGGTGTTGAACAGCTCTACACTGCTCATATTGCCGGCCGCATCCGTGACGCTTGTGCTTATATGTCCGCCCGTGATCTGCGTGTCAGAAAGCGTGCAGCCGCCTAGCTGCGGCATATAGTTTGCGAGGCTGCGGTCTGCTATATCGCCTGCTATACTGCCCGAGACGCCCTCTGTGCGCGAGGCTACAGTGGAAATGGAGTCGCCTGTCAGCACGGCGCCATTCCTCGCCGCCATACCGCCGAAGGCCCTGCCTACAAAACCGACGCTGCCGCCCATGCCCATGCGCTGACCGCCCTCCACGACGGCGTCGCGTACATAGCTGTTGCCTTTGAACTTGCTGGAAAGGGTGGAGGCAAACCCGCTGGCGGCTGCGCCTGTACCGGTGGCCGCAGAACCGCCGCGGAAGACGTTGCCGGCGTTTTTTGCTCCGCCGCTTACACCTGAGAGCACACGTGCCGCCATGACCATTTCCATGCCCATGCTCGAGCCTGTCTGCGCGACATTGAGACCGAGCGAGGCGAGGTAGCTGTCAAAGCGCTGGGCGGTCTTGAGAAAAGCCAAGGCGCAGAAAAACCAGAGGAAAATTGAACCCTGACCGCTGGTCAGTGCGCCGCCGTTTGCTATGTATTGCCCGACTGAGGAATTGAACGCACGGAGGAACCAAACATTGAGCACCAACAGCAGAAGCTGTGAACCCACCATTCGGCACCAGCTGGTGAACACCTGATTCGTGGTACGGGAACCGCCCATGGCAAATGCGAGCGGGCTTGTATAACACAAAACGCCCACGACAATATAACACTCGACCGTTTCAAGCAGCAGTTTGAAGTAGTTCCACCCCACGGAGATGAGCAGAATAAGAAGCAGCAAGGGTGCGATGACTGTAACGGTCGAAGCTATGGTGAGTAGGCCGTTTGATATGACCTCCTCCAGCCCGGCGAAGGTAAAGTCCTCAGCCGTCAGTTCCACGTCCATGAGCGCGGTGTACGGAGCCCGGGCAATGTCCAGCACAAGTGCGAAAATTGGCTTGGCGTAGCCGACCAGAACGCCGAAAAGGCAGCTTCGAACTACAAGCTGCCACGGGTTCTCCGCATCTGTTATTGGCCCGCCGAATACGCGGAAGAGCTGCCAGACACAGATGAGGAAAAGCAGCGCCCAGGCCATATACTGCATGACGTCGAAGGCCGCGGAGACAAAGGGGAAATATTCCTCCATCGCAGTCATGTCCGTGCCAAGGGCGTTCAGGAACAGCCCGGATATGGCGTCCATTATGGACGAGGCGATGCCCGCGACCCAGTCTATGATGCCCTCGAATATCCAGTCGAGCACGCTTCACCTCCGTCAGCCGCCGGTGTACTGCCCGCCGGCAATCAGCGGCTGCAGGTACGCCACGATGAAGCCGAGCGAGTTCAGTACTATCCATGTGATAACTATGCGCTTCAGCCAACTCGTGGCCTCATCCACCGCCCGCTGATTCCGAGAGACCATGCGCACGATAAGCGCGATGGCCGCGACCGTAACGGCGACAATGGTGCTGATAGCCACCAGCTGGCCGTACACGTCCTGCATGATGCTCGAGAACCTGTCCCAGATTGTCGTCCCTGATGCGGCAAAGGCCGGCGTGCCCATGAGCACGAGCGAACACATAGCCGTGATGGACGACCAGTAGGCCTTGACCAGCCGCCGCTTATCCCTCTTGACTTTTTTCTTCACGAATCTGCCTCCTTTTGGACGCGAAAAGCGCCGTGCTCAAGGGCTTTGAGCGCGGCGCTTTTCTGGTTTGCCCGGTTGTGGATGGTGCCAGTATATACTTTTTCGCTTTGCGTGTCATCGGCGGGAGCACTGCCATTTTTCTGCCACTTTGTTTTCACGCCATGCCCTCCAGCAGCGTGAGCACCTCAAGCCAGGCGTCGGCCTCGCTGCTTGGAGCTGACCAGAGACGGAGAGAGACTATCTTGATTGCCTGCTCGCGCAGCCGGTAGTAGTGCCGGGAGGAGAGATCGAGCCGGAATAACAAGTCAGTGTGCGTCAGCTTGTCCGGGGCTATGTAGGTCAGGTAGATGAGGTCGTAGAGTTTCTGCCCATTACCCGGCTTGCGTTTGAGCACACTCAGGGCTTCGTTTATCCGGTCGAGCAGCAGGCGGGATTTGCGCAGGCTTTCCAAACGCGTTTCCAACTTGAGGTTTCCCATTCCAACTTCGGCGTCCACACGGTCTAGGAGCGTGTCCAGACTCTCAAACGGCTGTTCCAGCTCGTCTGCCACCGTGTCTGGGAAGCACTCTAGCGCCCAGGCAATGTTGCGGTAGTTTTCAAGCAGTAGACGGGTGTTGTGGAACATCATGCGCTGCTTCTCGGCTCTGGCGGCGCGGACTTTTTCGCTGTCAATCTTCTCGTCGGCAATTACGCCGCGGCGCGTCAGAAAATCTATGAGCGCATCGGATTTCGACGGCTCATGTGAGGATTTTGTGGACAAATTCTTTTGCTTTCCCATATTTGAACCTCGCTTTGTCGTTTCAGAGCACAGGGCGCGCGGATGCTTGCGCGAGCCCGCGCAGTATTTACACCCCGGCAGTCATATACACGGCTCTCACAATTCCGGCAGTGAGAAAAATACGCGCGCGTTGTGCGGCTGAAAAGTGCAACGCGGCTTGGAGCTTCAAGCTCCGAGATAATTGCGCCGCTGCACAGCCGTATGAGCCGGTTGACGCGCTCGTTTTCGCTCAGGCCGGTGTGAGTATTTCCTGCGAGAATACGCATTCGTGCGATTATGCGCACAATCTCTGCGTTATCCGGCAGGGAGAACGCCGTGCCTGCGGGGTAGAGCTTATTGAAGATGAGGCAGCCGCCGGCGCCGGGCAGCCGGTACAGAGCGAAGGCATCCCCGTATTTTCGCAGGAATCTCCATACCTTGGTCTTTTCCCAGCCCCAGCGCCGCCCCAGAGCTTCCAGAGTGAGCGCGGCGCCCATAGTGCCAAACTGCACCGTGGGCGCCATATATGAAAACGCATTGCTGTTCTCCTGCCACACCGTGTGGCACCAGAGATCCAGCCATGCGTCTGCATCACCGAATTTAATTTTCCTGTCTGCGAGCCGCTGTGTGATATTCCTCGGCAGGCAGATGAAACCGTAGCCGTCCGTGGCGTAGACCGCTCCGTCCGAGCAGCCCTCGCCTGAGCACTCGAGCACCCAGTCGCGGATGCTGTACTCGAGCTTCTTCGTGACGGGGTCGAGAGTGTAGCAGATGTACCCGAGCGATTGCAGCTCGTCGAGTATCTTAAGTGCTTCTCCGCGACGTCGGACTCCCAGTATGCTCTTCACGCCGACGATTCCGCCGGCCCACATACCGGGCGTTACCGAGTTCAAGTATCCGCAGTAGCGGCCGTTTCCGAATCTGAACGCGGCGCGGGCTGCCAGCCGCGCCCATGAACCCAATACCCCCTTGCCCGACGGCACCAAAGCCCGCGGCAGTTTGACCCAGCTGTACTTGAGCAGACAGGACATGAGGGGAACTCCTTTCTTGTGTGGGTATTAAAAAGCCGGCCAGCAGAGCTGACCGGCGCAATACATTTAATTGACTTAAAAGAATTGAGAAAAAGAAACTATTAAAACCTATCCCTTGGATACGACTTTTTTGCATGGGTGGATGTTGCCACCATAGAATTATATGTATTAACCTTCCATGTGGGCCAACGACTTACAGATTTACGAATCTCGTTATATTTATCAGAATAGTTAACTTGAACTGGTTTCGATGTTGATAATGCAGTATTAGTTTTGCTCATGAGGCATATCTCCTTTTTTAATTGCAACAGTTTCATCCTCAAAGTTAAGCAAAGCTGTTTCTTCGCCGTCTAAATAATTAAGCAAAGATGCAGGGCTCCTAAAAGTAGCAACGCCGCGGTTCCATTCTAACTTGTTGCCGTCGCTGCTTTTGCGCTTCTTTGTGTACCAGCGTGTTGAAGACATGGCAAATAAGTCTATGTACCTTTGAGGTCCAACACCTACAAAAGGTTCAAATAATACTCTCTGTTGCATAGCTTTGTCATTCGTTATAGCGGTAGCTACTACATAAAATGTACAAACGGAGGTGCATCACACAGTAGCGAAGGGATAGGAGACGGTATATGGAGCATTTTTACAATATGTGCAGCGCTGTTCGATGCTCAAGAGAAAAGTGTAATTGTTATTGATGAACCAGAGCTGTCCGTTCATCCAGCAATGCAGAAACGCATAATGGACTTGCTGCTTGAGTACTCTAAAGATAGGCAAATTATCGTATGTACGCACTCACCATATTTTATTAGTTGGGCAGCAATAACAAATGGTGCTCAGCTAATTCGTGTTGTCAAAGAAGGACGCGACTCAAAATGCTACGGTCTTACCCGCGATTGCAGCCGATTTTTCTGTGGTATGCTTCGGGATCTAAATAACCCACACACTTTGGGCATTGAGGCAAATGAGGTGTTTTTTCTTGAAGACCGTATTATTCTTGTTGAGGGCCAGGAAGATGTCGTTATATATCAGAGAATGGCCCGAGAGTTAAATATATCCATCTGCGGCAGCTTTTTTGGATGGGGTGTGGGAGGGGCTGACAAGATGAGAGCCTTCCTGATACTATTCCACAATCTTGGCTATCAACACGTCGTTGCACTATTGGATGGTGATAAGGCAGAACAGGCCGAGAATCTTAGGCAAGAGTTTGCCGGCACAGGTTATGTCATAATGACGCTGAAAACAGATGATATACGCGACAAACCTGAGCACCATATTTCATGTAAAGCAGGAATTGCAAATCAGAACGGGCATATCAAAGATGAGTACAGAGAGTATGCAATTGAACTACTAAACGCAGTCAATTCAGCTCTGTCATAATGCGATTTTTATCACGTTGCCAGATAGACTTAAAAGCAAGAACCAAAAGTATGTCTTAGCCGAGGGATGATGCGCTAAAAAGCGAAAGGCCGCTTAAGAATTCAAGCGGCCTTTGACTGCGTCTGCGAGGCTGGACAATCTTCGTTGCTAATATTCTGCTAATAGGACAGTTTGAAACTGTGCGTAATAGGTGGTTTTTCACATAACAGTGGAAAAACAATTACTGAAAAATAATTGTACTATTCACCATTATGCTAGAAAATTTGAAACTATTGAGGCCAAATAGCATTTTCACAGATGACCTCCTAAGCGGAATGTAGTGCGTTCGAGTCGCGCCGGGGGTGCCAACGACAAACGCTGCAAGCGATATGCTTGCAGCGTTTTTTGTATTCATTTATGTTGTTTAGCTGCCAAAACACCTGTGACTGGGCCGGTTGCGGAGTGCCGTTTCAGTAGTCACAGCCGTTTATCGTCACGCTTTCCAGAGCACCGATGTCTACAAGGCGGTTGAACGTATATGTTACGCTCGGCGCATCGGAGACGCCGTCCAGCAGCCCGTACGTCGTATTGTCCGTGCCTTCCCACAGGACGTTGGACTCGTCCAATACCACATATTTCTCACCGCTGTCAAAGTTCAGAACTATGCTCTTTATGTCGTTGCCCGACTCATACCCCATCTCGGCACTGTAGATGCGGATGCCTATCGGAGATACGACAATGCTCCCGCCGGCAAGATTTAAACCGGACACGCTTCCACACGAGTGCTCAAACTCCACGCTCGCCAAAAGCTCCCCGTCCATATTGGACCGCACCAGGAGCTGCAGCTTGTCCGGCTCCCAGTCCTCGCCGGCTATGCCCTCGCACCCGATGTAATAGGTGCATAGATATACCTTCGTCGCAGTCGTCCGGACTTCGTCCAGATAGCAGGCTCCGCCCCAGCCGGAGCCCAGACCGGGCGCAAAATCTATGCTCTCCTTCGGAAAGATCACGCTGTTTTGCGCCCTCACGACGTAGCCGCTAACCCCGTCCGGGTTCTCAATGCTGTAGTACAGCAGCCCAGACTGCGTCTGCGGGTCATAAAGCGCTGCCTCGACCTTGAGCGTATATCCGTCCCAGGCCACGCTGGCGTCCACCGCTCCGATGCTTTCGGCCAAGTCCGCCGCAAGCTCCTCGTTTACCGGAACGCGCTCCCATCCTGGCAGCGCGACGACTGCGTCGCCGCTTTCATCAAATTCTACGATCCCATCTGGCCGCGAGTCTGAGACGTCTCCAAAAAATGCCTCCAACATCGCGGCAGGGTCCCCATACACCACGAACCCCACGTAGGCGAGCGCGCTCACGGATAACGTCAGAGCCAACGATGCGGCTATCAGCACTGTGCGTGAGAGTCTCGACCTCCGCCTTTTCGCCCTGGTGTTTTTGGGGAGCCTCTTAAATACTTTTTCTCGGATTTGCACCGGGTCACAGATGCACTGTTCGCAAATGTCCACGCTGTCGTCCATTATGCCGTCCATCATGTCAGATATCCTAGACTTCAACTTCATAGCCTCCTTTGCAAAGCGCCTCTTTCAGTCTGCCGCGGCCGCGGCGCAGCCTGGTCTTGACCGTTGAGACGTTCATGTCCATCTCCCTAGCTATGAGGGATACCGGTTGGTAATAGTAATAGTGGCGCAGGAATATCTCCCTGTCCGGCTGCTGCATGGCAAGCAGGGCGCGGCGGACAAAGCCGGCCTCCTCACGAGCCTCCAGCTCCGGCTCAGGGCCGGCGCCGTTATAAACGAGCAGGTCGTCCTCAAGGGATATCTCCATGCAGGCGGAACGCAGCTTTTCCTTGGCCTTGTTCCGGGCGATGCCGCCCAGATACGCCTTCAGTTTTCCTGGCTTCACCTTTCCCGAGTTGGCCCACAGAGCAAGAAAAACGTCGGAGACAGTCTCCTCAAGGTCCTCCGTCTGCATGGCCGCGCCCAGTATATTAAAGACGACTGCGCTGACATACGCGGCATAGCGGTCTATGACCCAGGCCAGCGCATCCTCGTCACCGCGTCCGATGGCGCGCAGCGCCTTTTCGTCGTTCACTACTACCTTCACCTCCTCTGTCCTTTCTGACGGCCGTCACTACTAATATTGCAGTAAATTGGGCTTTGGTTTCAAGTAAACGCCTGCCGCTTAACTCACCGTGGAGGCGTAGGATTGCATTGCCAGGTATACCAAAGAGTGGTATAATTAACAAGAAGGTGTGAACATTTGCATTAGCGGTTGTGGGAGGTACCTGATGGATATAAAATTCTGCGTAAAGCACAGAGGCGTCGTGAAAGACGAGACGGCGGCCGAAATAGAGGATTTTTGCAAGCTGTGTCCTCCGGAAGAAGGGGAGATATACATCTTTGAAGATGAGATCAAAAGGGCGCTGTTCTGCGAATGTCACATCCGGGCGGGACTCGTAATCTCTTACGGAACCATAGATGTTCCCCTTGACGCGGAAAACCAAGGCGAATACAGGGCCAATCGTGACGTGGTGGAGGACAGCGCCGCGTTCATCCAGATGAAAGAGGACGCTTTGAACGGCAGAAGTTTCAGCAACATCGTTGCAGAATACAACACTGCGTTCGATGGGGAGCATCCGCTGAAAATAATCGGCGGCCAGCACCGCTACATAGCCATTGCCGAGGCGCTGGAACGCGGGGTCGAAAAGGTCCACGGCGTGAAGGTATATTTTGGCCTCAACATGGAGCAGCGTCTGGACGTCCAGCTCATATCAAACACGAATATCGCCGTCTCGTCCGATCTTCTGGACAGGATGCTGGAGACCGTGAAGGGGCCTCAGCTCCGGGACTGGTGCCAGAGCGCGGGCCTTTTGAGGGAGCACGAGGACTTTGCAGACCGGAAACAGCGCGGCAGCAGGTTTACCGTACGCGCTGCGCGGACGTTTATCATGAACTACTACGAAGGCTCTGTGATCACATCCAAGAACTTTTCAGACAGAAAGACCACGCCCGTCCTGGCCAAGACGGGCGGTGTGGACGACGAGTGGGAGAGGCTCAAGCTCAACCACCCCGGAATGTGGGAGGATGCGAAACTGCTGGCGGCCGGCAGGGCGTTTTCCGAACTGATGAAAAAACAGAAATCTGTGTTCACCAGGGAGGACGGCAAGGTCTCAAACGGGGACTATGCGGACAAGGCCTCCAGCTACGCCATAGTCGCGGCCTGGGCTTTTGTCGCGGGTGTGCTGAGCGACAACCCCACCAGACTCGAGAGGCATTACGCCCTGGCTCAGTTCGAAAAGACCGACCCGCTCAATGCCAAAGCCCTGGCGCGCGCAAAACACAAGACCGATCCGGACAACTACCGGGGCCTCGGCACCCGCATGGATGCCAAAGAGAGGGGGCGCCTGGCAGAGCTCTTTTTCTTCCAGGCGGAAAAGGGCAGCGGGATCACAAAAGAGCTGGCGGACGCCGCAATTGCAAGGTTTTATGCCAAACAGGCCATGCTGGAGGCCCGTGAGGCGGAAAGCAAGGTGTGAGGATGACTGAATTCGACTCGTTCTCCACTCAGCTTCTTGAGGAATCCAAGGCGCTGCTGGAAAAGGCCAAGTCTGCGGAGCCCTTTACCCAAAGCGCATATCTGCACGCCGGTCTCCTCCTCACGATGAGCGCTCTGGAGGCCTGTGTAAACTCCATGGCCGAAGAGCTCCTGATAGAGCCGTATGGAGACAGCTACACCGTTTATGAGCGGGCTCTGCTGCTCGAAAAGGAGGTCAGATTCGAGCGCGGCGAATACTATCTCAGCAACAGTCTGAAGATCTCCAGGATCACGGACCGCATCGAGTTCCTGTACTACAAATTTACTGGGGCCAAGCTCAGCGGAAACGACCCCTGGTACATGGCTCTGAAACAGAGCATAGACCTGCGGAACAGGCTGGTACATCCGAAAGAACATGTGCAGATCACCGTCAAGCAGGTGGAGGCTGCGGTTTCGTCCGTCGTAAACACGATAAACGAGTTGTACCTGGCCGTATACAAACGGGGATACCCCGCTGCCGACAGGGGAGTAGAGTCAAAGTATGCCATCGTTTCCTGAATGGAGTGCAAAAAAAGAGAATGCCGCCCCCGCATGAAAGAGCGGGGACGGCGTTTTTGCAGTTATTTCACTCCAAAGAGGAGCTCGCCGTAGGTGGGGAAGGGCCAGCAGTCCTCTGCGGTTATCGTTTCCATGTCGTCGCAGGCGGCGCGGAGCGCGCCCATGACGGGGAGCACGTGGTCGTGCAGGAAGACGGACCTCTCATACGGCGAGTGTATCTGCTCGGCGTGGACGAGCTCGTTTTCCAGCTGACCCGCCAGGGAATTCGCCGCGTCCGAGAGCTGGACGAGGCTGCGCGCCGTGCCGAGCTCGAACTGAGCGGAGCAGTCCGGCATCGCCGCCATCATGGTCAGAGCCTGGCCGGAGAGCCGGCTGGCGAAGCCGCTCACGGCGGGCAGTATCTCACGCCGGGCCATGGCAAGGGCGGTCTTGCCCTCAATGGTCACGAGCTTGCAGTACTCCTCCTGCCTTATCTCCTGCCTGGAGCGCAGCTCGGCGTAGGAAAAGACCTTGTGCCGGGAGTAGAGCTCCACGTTCGGCTCGTCCAGCATGTGGGGCAGGGCCTCGGGCGTGGAGCGCAGGTTGTGCAGCCCGCGCCGCTCCGCCTCCTCGACCCAGGCGGGGTCGTAGCCGTTGCCGTTGAAGATTACGCGCTTGTGTTCGCGCACGACGCGCTTTATGAGAGCCTGCAGCGTAGTCTTGAAGTCCTCCGCGGCCTCGAGCTCGTCGGCAAATTGCCTGAGCTCCTCGGCAACGGCTGTGTTCAGAGCGATGTTCGCGGAGGAGATGGATGCCGCGGAGCCGGGCATGCGGAACTCGAACTTGTTGCCTGTGAAGGCAAAGGGCGAGGTGCGGTTGCGGTCCGTCGTGTCCTTGGGGAAGCGGGGCAGCGCGTGGACGCCGACCTTGAAGAGCTCCTTTTGCCTTACGTCGCAGGCAGTGTCGTTTTCGATCGCTTCAAGTATGCCGGTGAGCTCTTCGCCAAGGAACATGGAGATGATGGCCGGAGGGGCCTCCGCGGCGCCGAGCCTGTGGTCGTTGCCGGCAGAGGCTATGGAAATGCGAAGGAGGTCCTGGTAGTCGTCCGCGGCTTTTATCACCGCGCAGAGGAAGAGCAGGAACTGGGCGTTCTCGCCCGGGGTCTCGCCCGAATCGAAGAGGTTCACGCCGGTGTCTGTGGCGAGGGACCAGTTGTTGTGCTTGCCGGAGCCGTTCACACCCTCAAAGGGCTTTTCGTTGAGGAGGCAGACCAGACCGTGCTTTTTGGCGGTCTTTTGCATGACGTCCATGACGAGCTGGTTGTGGTCCGCAGCGATGTTCGCCGTGTCGTAGACGCAGGCGAGCTCGTGCTGTGCTGGGGCGGCCTCGTTGTGCTCTGTCTTGGCCGAGACGCCGACTCGCCATAGCTCCTCGTTTATCTCTCGCATGAAAGCGGCGACGCGAGGCTTCACGGTGCCGAAGTAGTGGTCGTCCATCTCCTGACCCTTGGGCGGCATGGCGCCATAGAGGGTGCGGCCGGTGTAGATGAGGTCCTGGCGCTGCTCGTACATGTCGCGCTCAACGAGGAAATATTCCTGCTCGGCGCCGACCATGGGCAGCACCAGCGCGGCCTCGGTGCCGAAAAGCTTGAGAACGCGGAGGGCCTGACGCGAAAGGGCCTCCATGGAACGCAGGAGCGGGGTCTTTTGGTCCAGCGCCTCGCCGCCGTAGGAGCAGAAGGCCGTAGGGATGTAGAGTACCCTGTCGCGTATGAAAGCGTAGGAGGTCGGGTCCCAGGCGGTGTAGCCGCGGGCCTCGAAGGTGGCGCGCAGGCCGCCGGAGGGGAAGCTGGAGGCGTCCGGCTCGCCGTGGATGAGCTCCTTGCCGGAAAACTCCATGATTACGCCGCCCGCGCCGTCCGGCATGAGGAAGCTGTCGTGCTTTTCGGCGGTGACGCCGGTCATGGGCTGAAACCAGTGCGTGAAGTGGGTGGCGCCCTTTTCGAGGGCCCAGTCGCGCATGGCGGCGGCCACGACCTCGGCGGTGTCCGGGTGCAGACGGCGGCCGCTGCGCATCGTACGCCGGACGGCGGCATAGGTCTCCGCGGGCAGACGCTCGCGCATGACCGCGTCGGAAAACACCATCGTGCCAAAAATCTCTTCTATCCCGGACAAAGCGCATCACCTTTTTCAACAGAAAATACAAAAGAAGATTAACTCAAATTCCACCCCGCGTCAAGAACCCGCTTGACTTTGAGATAAAATAGTACATAATTAACCGAGTAAGGAGGGAGCAACGCATGAGAAACTACGCAAATGAGACAGAGGCGCGCGTGGAATATATACGCGGCTATCTGAGGACGAGCGGGGCGCGCGGCATCGTATTCGGCAACTCGGGCGGTAAGGACTCGGCGCTCGTCGGCATCCTGTGCAAGCTGGCCTGTGAGGACACCGTGGGCATCATCATGCCCTGCGCCTCCAAGCGTAACTACGGCATGGACCGGTCAGACGGGCTCGAGGTCGCGGAGAAGTTCAAGATTGAAACGCGGACGGTGGACCTCACGCCGGTCAGGGAGGCTGAGCTTGCGGCGCTGGAGGGCGTCGCCAAGCTGACGGATATGGCCGTGGCCAACATCGCGCCCCGGCTCAGGATGATCACTCTCTACGCCGTGGCGCACGCCGAGGGGCGCATAGTCGCAGGCACAGGAAACGCCAGCGAGGCATATGTCGGCTACTTCACCAAGTGGGGAGACGGGGCCTATGACCTCAACCCAATAGCCGACCTGACCGTCGGCGAGATATATGAGTTCCTGGAATACCTGGGCGCGCCGCGTTCCATCATAGAAAAAGCCCCCTCCGCGGGCCTCTTCGAGGGACAGACGGACGAAGCGGAGATGGGTGTCAGCTACGCGGATATAGACGGCGTGGTGAAGGGCCGCGAGGTCGATGCGGAGGCCAGAGCCAGGATCGAGAAAATGCACGCCTCCACCGAGCACAAGCGCCGTATGCCGTCCCGCTACGGCGAATGAGCGCTGAGGCGCATAACAAAGACGAAACGCCCCCAAAAGGGGGCGTTTCAGTCTGTAGAAAAACCTGCTTTGGCGCTCAGGCCAGAGCAGGTTTTTGGTTTG
>ENA-OZIL01000089-OZIL01000089.1-human-gut-metagenome-genome-assembly--contig:-NODE-89-length-45575-cov-6.706986_pt1 | contig 45575 bp, 37 predicted proteins | sample MGYA00244057_ERZ653706 | MGnify/ENA primary metagenome ERZ653706 (study PRJEB26926, sample SAMN06165266) | human gut metagenome | biome: ENVO:00009003; feature: ENVO:2100002; material: ENVO:00002003...
GGTGTGAAGCGGGGGAAAAGCTGGAGATAACTTCAAAGGCTTACCTATCGCTATTCCCCTCCGACCTCGCCACCTACGGCACGGAGGCGAAAAAGCTCTTGCAGGAGCTGCAAAGCCGCAACGAGCGTATGTTCCTTTTGACCTTCCTTGTGGTGAACGTGGCGGACAACAGGCAGCGTCTCGGCAACAACGTCTTTCAGGCGGGCTCCATCGCCCAGAAGTACAACTGCCAGCTCACGCGGCTGGACTTTCAGCAGGAGGAGGGCTTCATGTCCGCGCTGCCGCTTGGGTATAACCAGATCGAGATCCAGCGGGGGCTCACCACCTCCAGCGTGGCGATCTTCGTGCCGTTTACCACCCAGGAGCTGTTTCAGGACGGCAAGGAAGCCCTGTACTGCGGGCTGAACGCCCTTTCCAACAACCTCATCATGGTGGACAGAAAGCTGCTGAAAAACCCCAACGGGCTGATCTTAGGCACGCCCGGAAGCGGCAAGTCCTTCTCCGCCAAGCGTGAGATCGCCAACGTGTTCCTCGTCACAAACGACGATATCATCATCTGTGACCCGGAGGCGGAGTACGGGCCGCTGGTGGAGCACCTGCACGGGCAGGTGGTGAAGATCTCGCCCACCTCCACCGACTACCTGAACCCCATGGATTTGAACCTGAATTACAGCGACGACGAAAACCCGCTGAGCCTGAAATCCGACTTCATCCTCTCCCTGTGCGAGCTGATCGTGGGCGGCAAGGACGGCCTCATGCCGGTGGAAAAGACCATCATCGACCGCTGTGTGCGCTCTGTCTACCGGGAGTATCTGAGCGACCCCCGCCCGGAAAAGATGCCTATTTTAGAGGACTTGTACAACGAGCTTCGCAGGCAGGACGAAAAGGAAGCGCAGTATATCGCCACGGCGCTGGAAATCTACGTCACCGGCTCACTCAACGTGTTCAACCACCGCAGCAACGTGAATATTGAAAACCGCGTGGTCAGCTTCGATATCAAGGAGCTGGGAAAGCAGCTCAAAAAGATCGGGATGCTGGTGGTGCAGGATGCGGTGTGGAACCGCGTCACGATCAACCGTGAACAGCGCAAGTCCACCCGCTACTATATCGACGAAATGCACCTTCTTTTGAAGGAGGAGCAGACCGCCGCCTATACGGTGGAGATATGGAAGCGCTTCCGCAAGTGGGGCGGCGTTCCCACGGGCATCACCCAGAACGTCAAAGACCTGCTCTCCAGCCGTGAGGTGGAGAACATCTTTGAAAACTCCGATTATGTGTATATGCTCAACCAGGCTTCCGGCGACCGGCAGATTCTGGCGAAGCAGCTCAACATCTCGCCCCATCAGCTCTCGTATGTGACCCAATCCGCCGAGGGCGAGGGGCTTTTGTTCTACGGCAGCGTGATCCTGCCCTTCGTAGACCGCTTCCCCAAGGATACGGAGCTGTACAAAATCATCACGACAAAATTGTCCGACCTCTCCGAACAAACCGGGGAGGAAGCGAAGGACGCAATTACAGTGTAAGGAAGGAGAAAAGACTATGGATAACCACCTTATGATTTTTGAAAGCGCAGATTTTGGTCGGGTGCGTTCCGTGCTGAAAGACGGAGCTCCTTGGTTTGTTGCGGTTGATGTGTGCAAAGCTCTCGGATTGAACCAGGTTACGCGCGCAATGTCCAGATTGGACTCGGATGAAGGTGGGTTACTTGAAGTACCCCACCCCCAGAACGCCGATAAGACGATTGAAATAAATGCAGTAAGTGAAGCCGGACTCTATCATTTGATCCTTTGTTCCAAAAAGCCGGAAGCGAGAGCCTTCAAGCGCTGGATCACCCATGAGGTCATTCCCTCCATCCGCAAGCACGGCGCGTATATGACGGACAGCCTGTTGGATGCGCTGGAGGCGCACCCCGAGGCCGTGCCGGAGTACCTGAACCGTCTGCGCAGCGAAAACGCCCGAAACCGGGAGCTGACCCGCCGTCTCCGGCTTGCCCTCCCCAAAGCGGAGTATTACGACGCCTTTGTTGACCCTGCGGACTGCACCAACATCCGCACCACCGCCAAGGAGCTGGGCGTTCCCGAAAAGCAGTTTACCCGGTATCTGGAGGAAAAGAAGTATCTGTTCCGGGACAAGAACCGCAAGCTCTTTCCCCGTGCGGTCAAAAAGAGCGCCGGTCTGTTTCTGGTGAGGGACTTCTACACCGAGCGCGGCAAGCTGGGACACTATACCCTCATCACCCCGGCGGGCAAGCGGCATTTTCTGGAGAGAACGGATGAAATTCTGTTTGAATAACGCTTTTAACCCATCAGCAGTCCCATCAGGAGGTGATAAATATGGCAAAACGCTCGCCAAGGCTGATTTTCACCGAGGAAGAACGCGCCCTGCCGGAGCTGGAACGAGCTGTCCGCAAGGCGGACAGGGCGGCGGTTAAGCTGGAAAAGGCCGAAGCGAAAATTCCCAAGAAAACCGTTAAGGTCAAAAAGCGCGTTGTGGACAGTGAGAGCGGCAAGGTCACGACGCGCCTTTTCTTTGAGGAGGCGGACAAAAAGCGTCCGCCCTCCAAGCTGGCGCACGCCGCAAGGAAAGCGCCGCTGGATACCGTCCGCAGCGCAGTCCACCGCAAGCTCCGGGAGGAGGGCGACGACAACTCCGGCACGGAGGCGGCGAACACCCTGACCGAGACGGCGGAGCGCACCTGGCGCATTGCGGAATCGGCGCACCGCTCCCATGCGGAAAAGCCCTACCGCAGGGCGGACAAGGCGGAAGCCGCCGCAGACAAAGCCAATCTCAGGGCGCTGAACAAACAGTACGAGCAGGAATACGGCAGGGCTTCCAACCCCTATTCCCGTTGGCAGCAGAAGCAGGCCATTAAAAAGGAATACGCCGCCGCAAAAGCGGGGAACGGCGCAAGGAATACCGTCAAAGCGTCCGAGACCACCGCGAAGGCGGCAAAGCGCGCCGCCGAGGGGAGCAAAAAGGCCGGCAGCTTTTTTGTCCGGCACAAGAAGGGCTTTCTCATTGCTGGCGGCGTCGCCGCCGCGATGCTGCTGCTCATAACCTGCATTTCCTCCTGCTCCACGCTGTTTCAGGGCGGGGTGTCCGGCATTGCGGCCTCCACCTATCCGCTGGAGGACGCGGATATGCTGGCGGCGGAAGCCGCCTACTGCGCCATGGAGGACGAGCTGCGGGAATACCTGAACAGCTACGAAAGCACCCACGATTACGACGAGTACCACTTCGATCTGGACGAGATTGAGCACGACCCCTATGTGCTCATTTCCATGATTACCGCCCTCAAGGGCGGAGAATGGACGATTGACGAAATAGGCGGGATTCTGGAGACGCTGTTTGAAAAGCAGTATATCTTAACGGAAACCGTCACCACGGAAACCAGATACCGCACCGAAACGCATATCGGCTACTACACCGACGAAAACGGCAATCTGCAAAGCTACGAGTACGAGGTGGAAGTGCCATACACCTACTATATTTGTACGGTCACGCTTGAAAACTTCAACCTCTCCCATGTGCCGGTGCATATCATGTCCCACGATCAGCTCTCCATGTACGCCGTGTATATGAGCGTGCTGGGCAACCGCCCCGACCTGTTCCCCAATTCCCCGTATGTGAACCGATACTACCACACCCAGTATGAGAAGTACGAGATACCCCCGGAAGCGCTGGCGGATGAGCAGTTCGCCGCCATTATCAAGGAAGCGGAGAAGTATCTGGGCTACCCCTATATCTGGGGCGGCAGCTCGCCAGACACCTCCTTCGACTGCTCCGGCTTCGTTTCGTATGTCTACAACAACTGCGGCCTGCATTGGAACTTCGGCAGGCTGGGCGCGGAGGGGCTGCGGGGCATGTGCGCCTATGTCTCCCCGGAAAGCGCCCGCCCGGGCGACCTGATATTCTTTGAAAAGACCTACGACACCGCAGGCGCGTCCCATGTGGGCATCTATGTGGGCAATAACAGGATGCTCCACTGCGGCGACCCCATTCACTACGCTTCCATCGACACAAGCTACTGGCGAAGCCATTTTCTCCAGTTCGGCAGATTACCTTAACAACAACCATATCAACGCAAAAAGGAGGATGTTATGAACCCGCGACTTGAAAAGCTGCGTCAGGAGCGCGAGAAGCTGGCGGAAAAGCTCACATCGCTGACCGCACGGCTAAAAGCCCTGGACGAGCAGATTCTGAAGCTGGAAAACACGGATATTGTGGGCATCGTCCGCGAGAACGGGCTGACCATCGAGCAGCTCGCGGCGCTGATGGCGATGCTGGAAAAGCGTCCCACGGCGGCGCTGCCCGATGAATACAGAAAAACGGAGGATTTTACGGATGAAGAATAAATGGAGATTTTTTGCCGTGACGCTGGCCGTCGTGCTCTGCATGACGGTCTTTTCCGTTACGGCCTATGCAGGCGGCGGCGATATGGTCGATTCAACAATGGGCGACCCGACCATGGAAACCCCAACTGCAACCACACAGCCGGAGAATACGAATACCGGTGAGCAGACCCCAAACGGACAGACCCTGACCGTGCTTGTGACCGAAAACGCGGACGGAAGCCATACCGTGACCATCGGGGATCGGAGCTGGACACTTCCCGCCAAACGGGAGCAGGCCGGAAAGGTGGTCAACGTCCGCACCTATTTGAACCTGCGCACCGGCCCCGGCACAGATTACACCGTGGTCGGGCGCCTGCTCAACGGCGCGGAGGTGAAGGTGCTGGAGGAAAGCAACGGCTGGTACAAGGTGGTCGTGCCGGAGCAGACCGGCTATGTATACGGCAAATACCTTGACGTCATGAACGCGCCGACAGAAAACAGCGGAAGCGATACGGATATGGCGGGACTGCCGGAGCTGCTGCTGCAATATTACGCCGCTGCCGGAGGTTCCGCGCCCCTGACCCCGGACGGCAACCTGACGCTCATGGACGATATCGGCTCCGCTTTCGGCGCAGGCAAGCAGTTCATCACCGTGACGACCAAGGGCGGCAACACCTTTTATCTCATCATCGACCGGGACGATAAGGGCAATGAGAACGTTCATTTCCTGAATCTTGTGGACGAGGCCGACCTGCTGGCGCTGACCAAGGACGGCGAGAGCATCGTCCCCGCCTGCACCTGCACGGACAAATGCGCCGTGGGCAAAATCAACACGGGCTGCAAGGTGTGCAGAACCAATATGAGCGAGTGCGCGGGCAAGGAGCAAGCCGCAGAAATTACGCCACAGCCCGCCGAGCCTGCGGAGACCGCGCCCGAAAAGAGTACCGGCGGCGCGGGGCTCATAGTGGTCGTCCTCCTGCTTCTGCTGGGCGGCGGCGGTGCGCTGTACTGGTTCAAGCTCCGCAAGCCCAAGGCCGACACCCGTGGGGAGGACGATCTGGACGATTACGACTACGGCGAGGACGAGGAAGAAGAGGATTACGAGTTTGAAGATGAAAACACTGCTGACAGTGAGGAGGACAAAAACCAATGATGAATACGACCTGTTACCGGCTTGTTGTGTGTGAAAAGCCCTCCGTGGCAAGGAGCATCGCCGCCGTTCTTGGCGCAGGCAAACGCGGGGACGGCTTTCTTTCGGGCGGCGGCTATCTCGTCTCCTGGTGCTTCGGGCATCTTGCGGAGCTTTCGGATGCGGACGCTTACGATGAAAAGTACGGCAAATGGCGAAGGGAGGACTTGCCCATTCTGCCGGAAAGCTGGCAGTACACCGTGGCGCGGGACAAGCAGAAGCAGATGAACACCCTGCGCGCCCTCATGCACCGGGACGATGTGTATGAAGTGGTCAACGCCTGCGACGCCGGGCGCGAGGGCGAGCTGATCTTCCGCACGGCGTATAATCTCAACAACTGCCGCAAGCGCGTGAAGCGGCTCTGGATCTCCTCCATGGAGGATGCGGCGATCCTTGATGGCTTTGACAATCTCCGCGACGGAGCGGAGTACGACAACCTCTACGCCTCCGCCCTCTGCCGCAGCAAGGCGGACTGGCTGGTGGGTATCAACGCCACCCGCCTGTTTTCCGTGATGTACCACCGCACCCTGAACGTGGGGCGCGTGGTGTCGCCCACGCTTGCGCTGCTGGTGCAGCGGGAAGCGGAGATCAACGCCTTTCAGCCGGAGAGCTTCTATACCGTCCATCTGGACTTTAACGGCTTCTCCGCCGCAGGTGAACGCATGAAGGAGCAGGCAGAGGCGGAGCGGCTTGCCGGAGACTGCAACAGCAAAACCGCCGCTGTTACCTCCGTCGTGCAGACAAAAAAGACGGAGAAAGCCCCGGCGCTCTACGACCTGACCACGCTCCAGCGGGACGCGAACCGCTTGCTTGGGTACACGGCGCAGCAGTCGCTGGATTATCTGCAAAGCCTCTACGAAAAGAAGCTCTGCACCTACCCCCGCACCGACAGCCGCTATCTCACCGACGATATGGAGGGCGGCGTAAACGCGCTGGCGCTGTGCTGTGCCGGTATCTGCGGCACGGAGCCGCCCGCAGCCGTCTGTTCGGGGCAGGTGTGCAGCAGCAAAAATGTCAGCGACCACCACGCCGTCGTTCCCACCATGGCGGCGGGCGAAACGGACTTGGAGGCGCTGCCCGCAGGCGAACGGGAGATCCTGCGCCTTGCCGCCCGTCAGGTGCTTATGGCGGTCAGCGCACCCTTCGTCTATCTGGAGACCGAGGCAAGGCTGGACTGCGGCGGGAATGGCTTTTCCACAAAGGGAAAAACGGTGGTTCAGCCCGGTTGGAAAGCATATGCGGATGCGGAGCTTACAGACAAGCCCCTCCCGGAGCTTTCCGAGGGACAGTTGATTCCCGTTTCCTCCTGCGCGGTCAAAGATGGCAGAACGACCCCGCCCAAACACTTCACCGAGGATACGCTGCTGTCGGCCATGGAGACGGCGGGCAAGGAGGATATGCCGGAAGATGCCGAGAGAAAGGGATTGGGAACCCCCGCGACAAGGGCGGCGGTCATTGAAAAGCTGGTGGCCACGGGCTTTGCGGAGCGCAGAAAGGCGAAAAAATCTGTACGCCTCGTTCCCACCGAAGCGGGCGTGTCCCTCATTACCGTGCTGCCCGAACAGCTCCAGTCCCCGCTGCTCACCGCCGAATGGGAGCACCGCCTCAAGGAGATCGAGTGCGGCGAGTTGGGCGCGGACGAGTTCCTCGCCGGCATTCGCGATATGGTCGCAGCGCTGGTTCGGGACGCTGCGCCTGTGGACGGCGCGGAGGTGCTGTTCCCCTCCGGCAGACCCGTTGTGGGCAAATGCCCCCGCTGCGGCGCAGAGGTCACGGAGAGCAAAAACGGCTATTTCTGCGAGAGACGGAGCTGCAAGTTCGGGCTGTGGCGGGACAACCGCTTCCTTGCCGCCAAGAAGATCAGCCTGACAAAGAAGATGGCTTCCTCGCTCCTGACGCAGGGACGCTCCTACGCCAGCGGTATCTACTCCGAGAAAACCGGCAAGACCTACGACGCATTCATCGTGCTGGAGGACGACGGCGCGCGTTCCTCCTATAAGCTGGACTTCACCAAATGACCCTCGCAGGCTCCCGCACGGGCGTTTCATTCCCCTGCGGGAGCCGCTGTTTTTACCATGATTCAAAGGAGGTATGCACCCAATGGCTGAAAAACAGACCAACAAGGAACGGCTCAAGGACATCACCGACAGCATCGAGACGGGCATAAAGGAGCTGTTTGAGAGCGACAAATACAGGCAGTACCTTGCCACCATGAGCCGCTTTCACCGCTACAGCGTCAATAACACCATGCTCATCTATATGCAGCGCCCCGACGCCACCCATGTGGCGGGCTTCAACAAATGGCGCGATCAGTTCGGAAGAAGCGTCAAAAAGGGCGAAAAGGGCATTAAGATCATCGCCCCCACGCCCTTCAAGAAGAAAATCGAGCAGCAGAAATTAGACCCTGACACCAAGCTCCCCCTGCGGGACGAGAACGGCGATATTGTCACGGAGGAAAAGACGGTGCAGATCCCCATGTACAAGCCCGTGGTGGTGTTCGATGTGCAGCAGACCGCAGGCAAGCCCCTGCCGGAGCTGGCGGCGAACCTTACGGGGGACGTGCAGAATTACGGGGTGTTCATGGAGGCTCTGCGCCGCAGCGCGCCCGTCCCTATCTTCTTTGAAAAGCTGGCGGAGAATATGGACGGCTACTTCTCCGTGGACAAACAGCGCATCGCTGTCCGCGAAGGCATGAGCGAGGTGCAGACGGTCTGCGCCGCCGTCCATGAGATCGCACACTCCAAGCTCCACAATAAGGACGAAATCGGAGAAAAATATCAGGCGGTCGAGCTGTTCGGCAAGCCCGCGCTGTTCTCCAACGGGCGCATCGACCGGGATAAGCTGCCGGAGGGCTTGTATGTATATGACCTGCGCGGCTCGGATTACGATCCGGGTATGCCGGTAACGCTTGAAAGCCATGTCACCGTCAATCACGCCGCCTCTGTCATCACAGTAGCGCCCATTGAGCTGCCGGAGCAGGGCTTTCTGTATCTGGGCGAGGACGGGCTGAACTTCACAGGCGGCGAGCAGACCGTGAAGGAGTTTTGGCACGCACAGTACCCGGAAAAGGCAAAGCTCTCCCGCGCCGCCGAGGAGATTCAGGCGGAGAGCATCTCCTTCGCCGTCTGCGCCTATTACGGCATTGAGACAGGCGAAAACAGCTTCGGGTATCTGGCGACCTGGGCAAAGGACAGGGAGCTGACCGAGCTTCGCGCATCGTTGGAGACCATCAACCGAACCTCATCCTCCCTGATTACGGATATCGACCGCCATTACGCGGAAATCTGCAAGGAGCGCGGGCTGGATAAGGAGACGGAGAGCCTTGCCGCCCAGCCGGTGCAGGAGATCGCCGTGCAGGAGCCGGAGCCGGTCACAGCGCCGGACAACGGCTGCGTCCCCGACCCTGCGATTTCTGTTGAGAGCATGAACGCCTACGGCTACACCGATTCCAATATGCTGCCGCTGACAAAGGAGCGTGCGCTGGAGCTCATGGAACGGGACGTGAGCGTGTATATGCTTCACACGGACAACACCGAGGCCATGGCCTTCGATGCAGAGGATATCCGCAGCTTTGACGGCGTCTTCGGCGTGGAAGCCTCCGAATGGGAGACGGTCAAAGACCGCTTCGCACCGCCGGACTATGAAAAGGCGTTCCTCGACAACACCGCCGACAGCTTTATAATCTACCAGCTCAGGGGCAGCGACGACACGGCGCAGCTCCGCTTTATGAACGCCGAGTATCTGGAGAAGAATGGGCTTTCCATTGAAAAGGGAAATTACGCCGCCGTCTATGCGGGAAACCTTGACCGCAGGGGCGATACGCAGGACAGGTTGGACGAGCTGTATGAAACCTTCAACATCCGCCGCCCGGAGGATTTTCGCGGTCACAGCCTGTCTGTCAGCGACATCGTGGCGCTGAAGCAGAACGGCGTGGTATCCTGTCATTACGTGGATTCCCGGGGCTTCAAGGCACTGCCCGACTTCCTAAAGCCGGAAAACTATCTCAAAAACGCGGAGATGGCCATGGAGGACGACTACGGCATGATCGACGGCGTTATCAACAACGGGCCGAAGCAGACCGTGGCAGAGCTGGAGGAACAGGCGAAATCCGGCAAGCCCGTCTCCCTCGTGGAGCTGGCGCAGGCGGCGCGCCGGGAACAGGCGCAAGCGTCACAACAGGAGAAGAAGCCCTCCGTGCTGGCAAAGCTCTGTCCTCCCGTCAACGAGCCGAAAAAGACAGCGCGTTCAAAGCGCGCGGAAAGAGAGCTGCTATGATGAATTTTACCAACGATGAAATGAACCTCATGTGTATCTACCAGAGCGACAGCCGCAGCGGGCTGATTGCCGCCCTCACCGAAATGCGCGGATACCTGGACGAGGACGAAGCCCAGCTGCGGGAGCTGACCGACAGCGCCCTGCAAAAGCTGGGCGAAATCACCGATGAGGACTTTGCGGAGCTGGAGCTAATTCCGGACTTCGACACGGACGAATAAGGCGGATGCGGCGGGAGCGGCTTTCGGGTCGCTCCCGTTTTGCTTTCACGATTCTATTTCCCAAAATCGAAAAAGTTTTAATTTCGGGAAATAGATGGTGATGCTTCACTTGTCTGCACTGCCGCATTGTTGGACAAAATGCGTGTGTCCGCAAAAATGTTCAATAGATGCGGTTTGCCCTTCTCTTTACAAAAATGTCCGTTCGAGTGCGTAACATCCCCGGAAAACGCACAGAATGAGCAGGAAAGAATCCGCACTATTTTTTGAAATCACTTGATTTTCACCGGATAGTTGCGTATAATAAGACTGCGAGGTGAAAATATGATAAAGACAACAGCAATGCTACTGGAGGAACTGCGGGAATACGGTTCTCCGAAGTCAAAGCTCGCGCGTATGGCGGAGCGGGGCGAATGCTTTCCCATTACAAGGGGGCTATATGAAACTGACCGTAACGCTCCTGCGTACCTGCTTGCGGGCAGTATTTACGGGCCTTCATACATTTCCTTTGAATATGCCCTCAGCCGCTACGGGCTGATTCCCGAAGCGGTATATGCCGTTACCTGCGCCACCTTTGAAAAGAAAAAGAAAAAGAAGTATGAAACGCCCTTCGGAACCTTCACCTATCGGGATGTGCCGTCCGAGGCGTTCCCGCTGGGGCTTCGGCTCGTGCAGGAGGGCGATTATTTCTATCGGATCGCAGAACCGGAAAAGGCTCTGTGCGACCATCTCTATACTATGCCGCCCGTGCCGAACACACAGGAGCTTTTCCGGCTGCTGACGGAGGATTTGCGGATTGAGGAATCGGAGATTGGGAAGCTGGACGGAAATAAGGTTTGCGAATACAGCGGAGCGTATCACTCCACGAACGTAAAGAAGCTCTGCTCGCTTTTAAGGAGGCTTTGACATGAACAGCGCCATTGAACAGATGCTGAAAAGCTACCATGTAGAGAATATCTACGACAGAAAGAACGCTATGAAGGAGATCATGCAGGAAATTGTGCTCTGCGGCTTGTCCCGTGCGGGCTTCTTCAAAAAAGCGGCGTTCTACGGCGGAACCGCCCTGCGAATCTTCTACGGTCTCGACCGCTTCTCCGAGGATCTGGATTTTTCGCTGGAAGCGGAGGATTTGGACTTTGACCTGACCGCCTACTTTCCCGTGCTGGAGAAGGAAGTGAAAGCCTTTGGGCTGAACGTGGAGATTCAGGAAAAGGAAAAGACAAAAGAAAGCACCATCCGCTCCGCCTTTCTGAAGGGGAACACGAAGGAACATCTCCTGCTGTTCTACGCGGATGAAAAGGTGGCGGGAAGCGTAGCGAAGAATGAAGCGGTCAAGATTAAGTTCGAGGTGGACGTTAACCCGCCCCCATTCGCCTCATTCGAGCACAAATACCGGCTGCTGCCCGTGCCGTATGAGGTGCGGCTGTACGATATGCCCTCCCTGTTCGCAGGAAAAATCCATGCGGTCATCTGCCGTGCGTGGCAAAGCCGCATCAAGGGCAGGGATCTTTACGACTATGTATTCTATCTTTCAAGGGGTGCGGCCGTCAATCAAAAACACCTTCGGGCACGATTGATTGATTCCGGATATATTCCTGCCGATGCGGACTGTTCCTTGCCGAAAATCAAAGCGATGCTGGCGGAACGCTTCGACAGCATCAATTATGCACAGGCAAGGCAGGATGTGGAGCCGTTCATTCACGATTCCTCCGTGCTGAATATATGGAGCGCAGACTTTTTCAAACAAATCACGGAGGGACTGACTGCGGTATAGTCCCCGACTGAAAACCGAATACCGCCCTTACATAGAGCGTCCGATCCGGGCGCTCTAAATTTATGCCATGAAGGAGGAGCAATATGCCGAGCAAGCTACAAACGTATATGCAGATGGCGGACGAGGCGCAGCGGCAGATCACCGGCAGCTACCGGGGCTGGACGGGCTTTCTCACCACCGCCGCAAGGCTGTACAAATACCCCTACGCCGAGCAGGTCATGATCCACGCCCAGCGTCCGGACGCCACCGCCTGCGCGGAGTACGACTTCTGGAACGAAAAGATGGGCCGGTATGTCCGCAGGGGCTCCAAGGGCATCGCCCTCATTGACAGCAGCGGCGAAAGGCCGAGGCTTCGGTATGTGTTCGACGTGTCGGACACGGGCGGCAGAGAATTTCCCAAGAGCCGCTACCTGTGGGAATACCGGGCGGAACACGCGGATGCGGTAAGCGCCATGCTGGAAAGCCGCTATGGTGCGGACGGAAAAGGAGGGCTCCCTGACCAGCTTGAGCGCATCGCGTCTCAGCTTGCGGAGGAATACTGGCGGGACTATAAGCGGGATATCCTCGCCATCGTTGACGATTCCTTTCTTTACGGGTATGATGAGTTCAACGTAGGAGCGGCTTTTCAAAGCGCCGCCGCCGTCAGCATTGCCTACTCGCTCATGTCCCGCTGCGGGCTTGAAGCGGACGACCGCTTCGAGCATGAGGATTTCCTGAGCATCTTCGATTTCAACACCCCGGAAGCAGCCGCCGAGCTGGGCACGGCGGTGAGCAGGATCAACGGAGAGGTGCTGCGGCAGATCGAAGTCACCATCAAGAATTATGAGCGCGAGAAACTCGCGGAAAGGAGCCATAGCCATGACAGAACTGACCTACACCAAGAACGGGGACTACCTGATTCCCGACCTGACACTGAGCGAAACGCCGGAGGACGCGAGACCCCTGGGCAAGTACGGGAGACTGCGCAGGAGCTACCTTCAGGAGCACAGACCGGGGCTGTACAGCCGTCTGGTGCTGTCGGAGAAGCTGTTCCCGCATCTGCGGGAGATCGACGAGACGGCGAACCGGAGGCTGGAGCAGATGATGCCGGAGCTGATGAAGTCGGCGGGCGTGACGGAGGAGCTGAAAGCCCGCGACCAGATGAAATGGGTGGGGCTGATGAACAGCCTGAAAGCGCAGGCCGAGGAGATCATCCTCAGCGAGCTGGTGTACAACTGACCAATGACGCGCCGGAAGCGGAACCGGCGCAGCCTCCGATACCGCAGGCATACCAACTGAGCCTGTTCCCCACGGAGGAAGAGCAAATCGCATATATCGCAGAAGCGGAGAGCTACACGCCCTCCGCTTTTTCCATGTCCGTCCCGCAGTCGGATATCGACCACATTCTGCGCATGGAGGGCAACGCCGACTATGCCCGCATGAAGATCGCCACGGAGTTCTCCAAGGGCAAGAGCGTGGAAGAAATCGCGGCGTTTCTTCAAAGCAGCTTCCACGGCGGCAACGGCGTCGTCACCGAAAACGGCAGATATTCCGCGTGGTACGCCGAGGACGGCATCCACATCGCCAATGGGGACGCGGCAAGGTATCTGACCTCTGCAAAGGTCGTAAGCTGGCGGGAGGCGGCGGAGCGCATCGGGCAGCTTCTCACTCAGGGCGAATACGCAACCAACGTAGAGCTTGCGGAAGCGCCGGGGCACGAGCGCGCGGAGCTGGCGCAGTCCGTATGGTATCTACGGCAGGATTTAAGTGAAAAGGCGCGGGCGCAGGGCTATCTCTCCTGCATGTCGGATATGCAGGGCGGCGGTTTTCCGGAGGAAACGGCGCGGCTTGCCGAGCGGCTGAGAGACCCTGCGTTCCGCGAAGTCCTCATAGACGATTTTGCACAGCTCCGATCCGACTACCGGGAGGACAGAAGCCTGCTGCGCTTTCACTACCACAAGCCGGACAAAATCGAGCAGGGTTTGCGGGAGCTGTCCCTGCCCCGCAGGGAATACCGCACCGAAATGGCGGAGATTCCCGCCGTGCAGCGGTTCATTACGGAGGACGAGATCGCCGCGACCCTGACCCGCGGCAGCAATATTGAAGGGAGCAAGGGGCGTATCTACGCCTATTTCAAAGAGAAACACAGCCCCAGGGAGCAGGCGGATTTCCTGAAAGATGAATACGGCATTGGAGGCAGCTCCCACGCGGTATCCGGCGCGTCCCACAGCGGCGAGGATCACAGCGGCAAGGGCGTTGTGCTGAAAAAGCAGGACTGCCCGGAAATTCAACTGAACTGGGCGAACGTCGCCAAGCGTATCTCCGAGCTGATACGCAAAGACCGTTTCCTGACCCCGGAGGAAAAGGCGCAGTACGAGCAGCTTCAGCGGCAGACCGCAGAGCGAAGCGCAGCATGGAATGACTACAACGCCGTAAAGGAAGCCCACCCGGATAACCTCGTGCTGTTTCAGGTGGGCGATTTCTTTGAGTTGTACGGTGAGGACGCAAAGCAGGCGGCGGAGCTGCTGAATATGAACCTGACCACCCGCAACATCCCCGGCGCTGGCCGTGTGGAGATGTGTGGTGTTCCGTCGCACAATTTAGAGATGTATGTAGAGAAATTGCGCGATAAGTATGATGTGACGATTGCCGAAGCGCCGGACTTTAGAGGTGAACGCCACATTTACACGCTGCGCTCCGTTGACCATGAAGCAGAGGCCGCCATTGACGCATACGAAGCCGAGTTTGGCGCAGACGGCACACGGGTGTTCCGCGATCCTGCCGCAGAGCAGGCTCAGCCCACGGTGCAGGAGCTGTTCGAGAGATACCGCCTGAGCGTGGGCAACGCGCTTTCCAAGGATGAAGCATTTCTCAACGCCTGCCGCAACTCCGACCGTCAAAACGCCTATCTGGAGGGCGCGGCTGCCATCCGGCGCATCGTCACAGAATCCGGCGATTTGCAGCTCACACGGCTCTATTTCGATATGCCCGCGTTCCACAACCGGCTCCATCAGGAGCTTTTGGACGAACTGTATCCCACGCTGGCGACCACGATAACGCCCTCGCCCTACAAGGTGACGCAGGAGGACATCGACGCTGCCTTGCAGAGCTGGAACGGAAAAATTGAAAGCAAGCAGGCGGTTGTTCGGTATATGGCGCAGCACGGGCGTGAACGGGAAACCGCCGCATGGCTGGCGCGGGAGTACGGCTTGAAGGATACCTCTAAGCCGCTGCAAATCTCCGTGGGCAATTCCGAGCCGGTCACGCTGTCATGGGCAAAGGTGCAGCGGCGCATTGCGCAGCTCATCCGAGAAGATAAATTCTTCACAGAACAGGAAAAGTCTCTGCTGGAAAACAACCCGGACTATCGCCTTTTGGGTCGTTTGCGGGCAGACTGCGAATACTTTCTTGGCGCAGGCAACCGCGCAGAAAAGCACCTGTGGGCGGGCAGCGTCTATGCACAGATCGTCAAAATGCGGGAGCTTTATGACGCGCTTCCTCAAAAACCGGAATGGCTGACCAAAGAAATGATTGATGATTATGCCGACCGAATGGCACCACAGTATCAGGTCGTAGTGTATCATCACTTTGAAAACAGCTTTGATGAGAAACGGGACTATCAAACGCTGGAAGAAGCAGAAAAAGCCGCACAGGGTTATGTGAACGGCACGATGGAAAGCGACGGCTTTGCGTATGACGGCGCAGCCATCTACGACCAGCAGGCACGGAAGTATCTGCGTATCTACGGTGATTACCCGGATGAACGGGCGCACGCAGAGGTAGCGGGACGTGAGCCGACCGCAGAAAGCATTATCCCCGCAGAACGTTTCCATGTGGTAAGTCTTGACCGGGGCTTCCGCACCCTATACGCCGTGTGGGACGACGAGACCCACGGCTACTATGTGGACGCGGACGGCGTGACCGAGGAATTTTCAAGCGAATGGCAGGCGGAGGCGTACCGGCTGGAGCTGCAAGGACAGGCGGAGCAGGCGCTCACGGAGCGTGCAAAGGGGCTGATCTCCGACTTCTGCCGGAGCGAATACGGCTCAGAGGCGGATTTCAGCGACCCGGCGAAGATTGGTGTCGCTTACACCACCGTCACCGACGATGAGATTCCCGTTCAGGTGAATATCGACCTTGTGAACTTCCGGCTGGAACGCTATCTGGATGACGAGCATCTGGAAACCCGGCAGTACGGCTCTTTGCAGGAGCTTATTACCAACGAGCTGGAAAACCTCGATTTCAGCGACCTCATTCATGTTTCGGATGAGGATGTGGAGCAGCACCGATGGCACGAGCCGGAGGAAGCAGTTGTGGAAGCTCCCGGAACGGCTCCTGTCCCGCAGAGAGAACCGTTCCCGTATTCCGTAGGCGATACGGTGTATCTGGAAAACGGCAAGCCCTATATCATCGAGAGCATCGGCGTCTTTGATATTACCCTCAGCGACCCGACGCTTTTCTATCCCATCTCCCGTGCGGAGAGCAGGGAGAGCTTCGCGCGGCTCATGGAGCGGTATCCGCAGCCGGAAAAGACCGCCGCAGAGAATACGGCTGTCCCCGAAAAAGAACCAAAACCCGCCTACACCGAGGAAACCGTGGCAGTATATCCCGCCGACAAAAACAACCTCCCCTATGATGTGGAGATTCGCACTCTGCGCTTTGACGAGCCGGAGCATGACCCACCCTCTGCGGAACCCGCCGAGCCTGAACCTCCTGCTATGAGCGAGGAAGAAGCGCTGCTTCTGGAACAGGAAGGCCGAGCGGAACTTTCGGAAATGGGCGAATTTGTGCCTGATTTTGATGATGCCATTTCTCAGGCTGAGATCGACGAGCCTCCCACACACCGTCATGCGGTATCCATTTCCATTGACGGCGAGTGGCAGGGCTTTCCCAGTGCCGACGCTGCGGAGCAGGCCGCTTATGCGGACTTCAAGGCAGCAAGCCACCGCAACGCGCAGAATTTCCACATCACCGATGATGCCCTCGGCGTCGGCGGCGCAAAAGCAAAGTTTCGGGCAAATATGGCGGCGATCCGCCTCCTGCAAGAGCTGGAGTTTGAGGGCTTACAGGCCAGCCCTGAGCAGCAGGAAATTCTCTCCCGCTATGTGGGCTGGGGCGGGCTTGCGGACGCTTTTGATGAAAGCAAGGATAACTGGAAAGCCGAATTTGCGGAGCTGTACGCCGCGCTATCCCCGGAGGAATACGCCGCTGCCCGCGCCTCCACCCTCAACGCCCACTATACCAGCCCCACCGTTATCCGCGCCATTTACGACGCGATGGAGAACATGGGCTTCCAGACCGGCAATATTCTGGAGCCCAGCATGGGCGTGGGCAACTTCTTCGGTATGCTGCCGGAGAGCATGAAAAGCAGCAGGCTCTACGGCGTGGAGCTGGACAGTATTACCGGTAGAATCGCAAAGCAGCTCTATCCAAAGGCGGATATTACCGTGGCCGGCTTTGAAACCACCGACCGAAAGGACTTCTTCGACCTCGCCGTGGGCAACGTACCCTTTGGACAGTATCAGGTCAGCGACCGGGCTTTTGACAAGCTCGGTTTTTCCATCCACAACTACTTTTTTGCAAAAGCGCTGGAGCAGGTGCGTCCGGGCGGCGTGGTGGCCTTCGTCACCTCCCGCTATACCATGGACGCCAAGGACAGCGCCGCAAGGAAGTATATTGCACAACGCGCGGACTTCCTCGGCGCGATCCGCCTGCCCAACAACGCCTTCAAAGCCAACGCCGGTACGGATGTCGTTTCGGATATTATCTTTCTTCAAAAGCGGGACAGACCCATTGAAATCGAACCCGATTGGGTACACACGGGTATCTGGCGAAACCCGGGAGCGAATGCGGACGGCTTTGCCATCAATCAGTATTTCATCGACCACCCGGAGATGGTGCTGGGGCGGCAGACCTCGGAAAGCACGCAGTACGGCAGGCAGGACTTTACCGTTGCGCCCATCGAGGGCGCAGACCTTGCGGAGCAGCTCAGCGGCGCAATTCGGAATATCCGTGGAACCTACGCGGAAGCGGAGCTGCCCGATCTGGGCGAGGATGAGACCATCGTGGAGACCATCCCGGCAGACCCGAATGTGCGGAACTTCTCCTACACCGTGGTGGACGGGGAGCTGTACTACCGTCAGAACAGCATCATGACCAAGCCCGACTTCAACGCCACCGCAAAGGAGCGTGCCAAGGGCATGGTGGAGCTGCGGGACTGCGTGCAGAAGCTCATATCTGAGCAGATGGACGGCTTTATTTCGGATGAAATCATCCGGCAGACGCAGGCGGAGCTGAATACCCTCTACGACGGCTTCACCGCAAAGTATGGGCTTATTAACTCCCGCGCCAACGCCCTGGCCTTTGCCGAGGACAGCTCCTACTATCTGCTCTGCTCTCTGGAGGAGCTGGACGAGGACAAAAACCTCAAGCGCAAGGCAGATATGTTCACCAGGCGAACCATACGGGCGCACGAGGCCGTGACCAGCGTGGACACCGCTTCGGAGGCGCTGGCGCTGTCCATCTCCGAAAAAGCCTGCGTGGATATGGAGTATATGTCTAAGCTCACCGGCAGAAGCCAGGACGAACTGATCAACGAGCTGAACGGCGTTATCTTCCTCGACCCTGTGCGCGGGGAGTGGCAGACAGCGGACGAATATCTCTCCGGCAACGTCCGGCAGAAGCTGAGGGAGGCGGAGCAGGCGGCGCAGGACAGCCCCGGCTATCTGCCCAACGTGGAAGCGCTGCGACAGGCGCAGCCCAGGGATCTGGACGCAAGCGAAATCGAGGTGCGTCTCGGCGCAACGTGGATCGACCCCTCGTATATCCGGGAGTTCATGTGGGAGACCTTCGAGACCCCCTTCTACCAGCAGCGCATGATCGACGTGAATTATTCCGCCTTCACCGCCGAGTGGAACATCAGGAACAAGAACGCGGTCAGTTACAGCAATATTGCCGCATATATGACCTACGGCACGGAGCGCGCAAACGCCTATAAGATTCTTGAAGATACCCTGAATCTGCGCGACGTGCGCATCTACGATACCAAGCACGATGCGGACGGCAGGGAGCGGCGTGTACTCAACTCCAAGGAAACAACCCTCGCCCAGCAGAAGCAGCAGGCCATCCGGGACGCTTTCCGGGACTGGATATGGCGCGACCCCGACAGGCGGCACACTCTGGTCGCAAGGTACAACGAACTGTTCAATTCCACCAGGCCCCGCGAATACGACGGCAGCCACATCACCTTTGCGGGCATGAACCCGGAGATACGGCTGCGGGAGCACCAGCTCAACGCGGTCGCCCATGTGCTCTACGGCGGCAACACCCTCCTTGCCCACGAGGTGGGCGCGGGCAAGACCTTCGAGATGGTAGCCGCTGCCATGGAATCCAAACGGCTGGGGCTGTGCCACAAGTCCCTGTTTGTCGTTCCCAACCACCTGACCGAGCAGTGGTCGGGCGAGTTCCTGCGGCTGTACCCCTCCGCCAACATCCTCGTGGCTACGAAAAAGGACTTTGAGCCTAAGAACCGCAAGAAGTTCTGCGCCCGCATCGCCACCGGCGAATACGACGCCGTTATCATCGGCCACTCGCAGTTTGAGAAGATACCCGTCTCCATGGAGCGGCAGCAGCGGCTTTTGGCGGAGCAGATCTTCGAGGTGGAGGAAGGTCTGCGGGAGCTGAAAAGCCAGCGGGCGGAGCGGTTCACCATTAAGTCTCTGGAGCGCACCAAGCGCGGCCTTGAAGCCAAGCTCAAAAAGCTCCAGGACAGCTCCCGAAAGGACGACGTTGTGACCTTTGAGCAGCTCGGTGTAGACCGCCTGTATGTGGACGAGGCGCACAACTATAAAAATCTGTTTCTCTACACCAAGATGCGCAACGTGGCGGGGCTTTCCGCCACCGACGCCCAGAAATCCTCGGATATGCTGCTCAAGTGCCGGTATATCGACGAGATCACCGACAGCCGCGGCGTGGTATTCGCAACGGGCACGCCCGTCTCAAATTCTATGACCGAATTGTATACCATGATGCGCTATCTCCAGCACGACGCCATTCGCGGCAAGGGACTTGCCCACTTCGACTGCTGGGCTTCCACCTTCGGAGAGACGCAGACCGCCATTGAGCTGGCTCCCGAGGGTACGGGCTACCGGGCGAGGACGCGCTTTGCCAAGTTCTTTAATCTGCCTGAGCTCATGACCCTGTTCAAGGAGGCGGCGGATATCAAGACCTCAGACCAGCTCAACCTGCCTACGCCCACGCCCATCTATCACAACGAGGTGGCGCAGCCCACGGAGATACAGAAGCAGATGGTGCAGGAGCTGTCCGAGCGCGCCGCAAGGGTACACGCACAGCTTGTTGACCCCGGCACGGACAATATGCTCAAGATCACCTCGGACGGACGCAAGCTGGGGCTTGACCAGCGCATCATCAACCCCGACCTGCCGGACGACCCGAACAGCAAGGTCAATCGCTGCGTGGACAACATCCACCGCATCTGGCAGGACGGGCAGGCGGACAGGCTGACTCAGCTCGTGTTCTGCGATTTGTCCACCCCGAAAACCGGCGCGACCGGAGCGAAGGCGGCAAAGACGGCGGGCGGGAACCTGGACAGCCCGGAGCTTAACGCCGTCGAGCGGCTGATCGACAAGGAAAATCCCGACGAACCCGGCTTCACGGTATATGACGACATCCGGGAAAAGCTCGTCGCCAGAGGAATCCCCCGCGAGCAGATCGCCTTTATCCACGAAGCCAACACCGAGACGCGGAAGAAGGAGCTGTTTGCAAAGGTGCGCTCCGGTCAGGTGCGTGTGCTCATGGGCAGCACCTTCAAAATGGGCGCGGGTATGAACGTGCAGGACAGGCTCGTGGCGCTCCACGACCTCGACTGCCCGTGGCGGCCGGGCGATCTGGAGCAGCGCAGCGGGCGCATCATCCGGCAGGGCAACCGCAACAAAGAAGTGCATATCTACCGCTATGTCACGGAATCCACCTTCGACGCTTACCTCTGGCAGACGGTGGAGAACAAGCAGAAGTTCATCTCCCAGATCATGACCTCAAAATCCCCTGTTCGCTCCTGCGAGGACGTGGACGAGACTGCTCTTTCCTACGCCGAGATCAAGGCGCTGTGCGCCGGAGACGAGCGTATCAAAGAGAAGATGGACTTGGATGTGGACGTTGCCCGCCTGAAGCTCATGAAGGCCAGCCATCAGAGCCAGCAGTTCCGTCTGGAGGACAATCTGCTCAGGCATTTCCCCGAACAGATCCGGCAGAACGAGAGCTTCGTGGAGGGCTTCACCGCCGATATGCAGACGCTCGTGGAGCATCCGCACCCTGTGGACGGCTTTGCGGGCATGGAGGTCAAGGGCGACCTTCTCACCGATAAGGACAACGCAGGCGCTGCCATTCTGGAAGCCTTCAAGGACGCAAAGGGCATGGAGCCCGTTCCCATCGGGAGCTACCGGGGCTTTGCCATGTCCCTGACCGTGGAGGACTTCGGGCGGGACTTTGTTCTCACCCTCAAGGGCAAAATGAACCACCGCGTGACGCTGGGCAAGGACGCGCGGGGCAACCTCACCCGCATTGACAACGCCCTGAACGCCATGTCGGACAGATTGCAGAATGTCCGAAACACGCTGGATGCGCTCACCGCGCAGATGGAGACGGCAAAGGCGGAGCTGGGCAAGCCCTTCCCCCAAGAGGATGAGCTGCGGATAAAATCCACGCGGCTTGCGGAGCTGAACGCCGAGCTGAACATCGACGACCGCACGCCCATGGAGCAGATGGCGGAGGACGCGCCCGCCGTGCAGAGCGCAAAGGCGGAGCGTCCCTCCGTGCTGGCAAAGCTGAAAGCGCCGCTGTCCCAGCCCTGCGCCGAGGACAAAATCAGGCACAGGGACAAGGAGGAACGATAAAAACCAGCGGCTCCGACGAAGAACGGATTTTGTCGGAGCCGCTTCACTACAGCTTAATGAAAGGAAGGATGCACCAATATGAAGGATATTCCCGTTTACAGATTTCCCGCCGAGCACGCCCGTGAAAACGGCGAGCTGGAGCTTTACCGCGCCTCCAACAAGGCCAGCGCCGCCTGCAAGGAGGCCATTGAGAAGGCGATCTCCGAGCATTATTGCGATAACGTCCTGCACAGGGAAGCCGTTGCGCAGGTGGCGGAGCAGTTCGGGCATGAGCGCATCTTGTATGTGCTGGCGATTACCATTCGGCAGAAGGATTGGGATGGGCGGTTCTCAGCGGACAACAAGCAATGGGCAAAGACCGTTCCCGTTTCGGAGAACCCCGACGCATGGGGGACGGATCGGAACTGCTATCTGGCGGTGAACAGCCACAGCGGGCTGGTTGACCTGTTTACCAAGCTGGCGCGGGAGGACGCAAGGGCGCATGAGCGCAAGCCCTCGGTGCTCGGCAGACTGAAAAACAGACCGCCCGAAGCGGCGGCGGAGGCCGTCAAAAAGACAAAGGAGCCGTCCCTGTGAGCGCGCAGTTCATGCGCCGGAACATCCGCATCTCCGTTCGCCTGACGGAGGAGGAGCACCGGCTGCTGAAGGAAAAGATGGCGCGGATCGGCGTGACCAACCAGGAGGCGTTCCTGCGGAAGATGGCGCTGGACGGGCTGGTGATCAAGTTAGAGCTGCCGGAGCTGAAGCAGATGATTTCGCTCCTGCGCTACACGAGCAACAACATCAATCAGATCGCCAAACGGCTCAACGAGAGCGGCAGAGCCTACGATACCGACCTTGCGGAGATTCTGGAAAAGCAGAAGCAGCTATGGGGACTTGCCAACAAAATTCTTATGAAGCTGTCCACCATTCAGTGAGCAGGCAGAAATATACGATAAGCCCATGCTGCCGGCATCCTTGTTTTAGGGCAGCTCTTTCTGTATAATGAAATCAAAAAGGACGGAAAACGACTATGAAATTCATTTTGAAACTGCTGCTTGCGCCCCTTATGCTGGTTTTGTGGATCGTGGAATGGGCGCTCACGCTGGCGCTCAAGGCTTCCGCCGTGGTCTGTGTCATCGCCTCCGCCCTGTTTCTGCTTTCAGGTGTTTTTTACTTTGTGGACGGCAACGTGCAGAACGGCTGCATCTGTCTGGGCATTGCGTTTCTGCTCTCCCCCTACGGACTGCACTATTTGGCGGTGAAGCTCACAGCGCGGTTTATCGGCATGAGGATTCTTCTCAGGGAGCGAATCTACGGATAAACGGAATATGCGGAATGTGAAAAGGCGCAGGCTCGTCCCTGCGCCTTTTTCCATGGAGGGAATATGGCGACCACACGAATCATACCCATGCACTTAAACAAGGGCAAGACGCTGGCGCAGTGCCTTGCCGACCGGACGGAGTACGGAATGAACCCGGATAAGACCGAGGGCGGTGCGCTGATCTCCGCGTTCGCCTGCGAGCCGGAGACCGCCGTTTCCGAATTTGCCCTGTCCAAGCGGGAGTACCGGGAGCTGACCGGGCGGGTGCAGGAAAGCGACGTCATCGCCTATCAGGTACGGCAGTCCTTTAAGCCCGGAGAGGTTACGCCGGAGGAGGCCAATCGCATCGGCTACGAATTTGCCAAGCGCTTTCTAAAGGGCCGGCACGCTTTTCTCGTCTGCACCCACACCGACAAAAAGCACATTCACAACCACATCTACTGGAACTCCACGGCGCTGGACTGTACGAAAAAGTTCAAGAACTTCATAGGGAGCTACCGCGCCGTCCGCAGGCTGTCCGACCTGATCTGCGCCGAGCACCGGCTGTCCGTGGTGGAGAATCCGCAGAAACACGGGCTGAGCTACAACAAATGGCGCGGCGGTCACGACAAGCTCTCCAACCGCGATCTTCTGCGCATGGCGATAGACGCGGCGCTTGAAAATCAGCCAAAGGACTTCGACGCGCTGCTGGCGCTTTTGAAGGCTTCCGGCTATTCCGTCGCCCGAAAGGGCAGGCTGTCGCTGCGGCACGAAAACCAGAAACAGAGCATCCGTCTGGAGTCCCTGGGCGAGGGATATTCCGAGCAGGAGCTGCGCGCGATTCTCGCCGGAAGCAAGGCGCACAAACCCTTTGTCAGAAAAAAATATCCGAAGCGCAGGGAGCGCGCCACGCTGATTGCCGATATTGAGGCGAAGCTCAATTCGGGAAAAGGATACCGCTACGATCAGGCGATGAAGGTGATAAAGCTCAAGCAGATGGCAAAGACGCTGGTGTATTTGGAGGAAAAGGGCTTTGCCGATTTCGACGCACTTGTCAATGCCGCCGCCGATGCGGAGAAGCGGTTCTATGATTTGAGGGCGGCCATAAAGACGGCGGAAGCGCGTATGGGCGAGATACAGACCCTGCGGACGCACATTATGAACTATTCCAGAACCCGCAGCGTTTACACCGGCTACCGCAAGGCGGGATACTCGAAAAAATACCTTGCGGAGCATGAGGGCGACATCCTCATCCACAAGGCGGCGAAGAAAGCCTTTGATGCGTTTGGCCTGAAAAAGCTGCCCACGGTCAGGAGCCTGAACGAAGAATTTGCAAGGCTCATGGCAGAGAAAAAGGCGGCCTACGCCGAGTACCACCGGGCGCAGGAGCAGATGCGGGAGCTGCTGATCCACAAGGCGAATGCGGCCTATCTGCTGGGGCTGGACGAGCAGAACCGGCAGACCACCGAGCGGCAGCGCGAGGAAAAATAGCGATGGCACATCGCGCAGCCACAGATGAAATCTGTGTTGCAGGGGGTATGGGGAACGCCCCATCAAGCAAAAGGCGGGGACTCGTCAGAGTCTCCGCCTGGTGTCTTTTGGCTCCAAAAGACCTTGCTTGCCACGTTTGTCGGGAACCTCACATTACGCGGGGAGAGCGTTGTTCCCTGTTTACATACGGAAGCCAAAACAAGCAAGGGAAACGAATTGTTACAGGGCTCTTTCACAAAGCCTGTGCAAAATTCGATTTTATAACAGAACGATGCTTATGATAATTTAGCTTTCTTTGCAAGTAGAATGGCTTCGGTCAACACAGATCTACGGAGCAATGAAAGAAACCAAATAGAGGCTGACCTTGACCAATACTATCGCTGTTTATCGCACAAAATCGAAGTCGATAATCAAGCCAAGCCGAGTGCGATACGTATTACCATAACTGCATCTGCTACCTTAACGAATCCATCGCCGTCCACATCGCCGCAGAGAATCTGCTCAGGAGTGAATTCAATCAGGCCAAGAGCATAACGCATAATCAGAACAGCATCCGAAACCCTGACAGCTCCGTCACCGTCCACATCGCCTACGCCGCCGGGAGTTGAGGCGGTAAACTTCGCAATAAAATCATTCACTCCATCGAAATCATTTCTGTTGATTTCTACTTTTGTTGAAAGCAACGTACCATCCACAGCATACCAACCACAGAATGAGTTTCCCGGGACGGAAGCCGCTTTTATATAATAGCAGATGTCGTCATTTTCATCCCACACAGTACTTACTTCTATAAAGCCGGATCCTTCTGCACTTATCGTGTCAATGTCGATTCGCGGGTTATTTGATAAATCCAATTCCGTCAGATGATTTTCGGAGCAACTCAGGCTTTCAAGTTCGGTATTCGCGCTGACATCAAGCTCCGTAAGCTGATTCCCGGAGCACCACAAACGCCTCAGCTCTGTATTCGCACTGACGTCAAGCTCCGTCATATGATTATAATCGCAATCCAACTCTTCAAGTGCCGCACATCCGCTGACATCAAGCTCCGTAAGCTGATTTTCGAAGCAGCTCAGGCTTTCAAGTTCGGTATTCATACTGACATCAAGCTCCGTAAGCTGATTCCCGGAGCAATACAAACGCCTCAGTTCTGTATTCGCACTGACGTCAAGATCCGTCATATGATTATAATCGCAATCCAACTCTTCAAGTGCCGCACACTCGCTGATATCAAGCTCTGTCAATTCGTTTCCGTAGCATTCCAACGCTTCAAGTGCCGCACATCCGCTGACATCAAGCTCTGTCAGCAGATTCAATGAGCAATCCAGATCATATAGTTCTGTTTTCACGCTGACATCGAGCTCCGTCAGCTGATTTTCGGAGCAATACAATACATACAGTTCTGCATTCGCACTGACATCAAGCTCCGTAAGCTGATTCCCGGAGCAATACAAACGCCTCAGTTCTGTATTCGCACTGATATCAAGTTCTGTAAGCTGATTCCTGCGGCAATACAGCCATACAAGTCCTGTATTCGTACTGACGTCAAGTTCTGTCAATTCGTTTCCGTCGCAATCCAACACTTCAAGCGCCGCACATCCGCTGACATCAAGCCCGGTCAGTTGGATATCGCCCCATGAATTGCAACGCACGTCTGTAAGCGCAGTGCACCCGCTAACATCGAGGAAACCCACCAATTCCAATGGGAGTGCATAATTGCCAATACCGCCAAAGAAAATTTCATAAAGACGGTACTCGCCGGCAACAGTTGTCCATTCGATGCTCCCTCGGCAATAATCACCATCATACTCCCACCAAGTTTCGGGATCCGTAGGATCATAATCCTCACTCAGCTTCTCGCCGTTTCTAACACCGTTTTCATCCGTCTGCTCAAAGAACGCAACCATTTTCTGATAATCATGGTCGTTGTACCCGTGCGGTGTTGCATAACGGGTAGTGGGAGGTGTCATGGCCTCGGCGGCCAGTTGCATTGGCATAGCCGAGCCAAGCATGACGAGTACCAGCAAGATAGCGGCAAGCGCCTTCAGTTTTCGTTTCATAGAGAATCCTTTCAAAGATGAATTTGGTAGTTTAGCCTCCTTCTCAAGAGGTTATAGAATGGCTTCGGACAACACATCTCTACGGAGCAGTGGAACCGGCTTAAAGAGCAAGGGGTTGTCCTAAACCAACGCTATTGGAATTTGCATTGCGGAATTGTGAGTATGCATTGAAAGGCACCGGTTTCTAACAGTTCCACTTCTCTTCTCATTTACCGCAATAGTGCATTTGATTCGGATAACCCCTGTCAAATCATGTACAGTCACTTCGTTAATTGTGCGCCATCGATAATCACTGAAAAACGAGTGTACCAGGATTCTCCGCCGTCTACCTTAAACTCAAGCCAGTTAACATTCGATACATCAAGCTCGATTACCGTCGGACTGAATTTTCTTGTGATCTTTACACTGTAAAGCACAATGCCGTCTCCGAGAATCTGGAATTCTTTATCAAAGTTACCACTACTATCGCCAATTGTAAGCGTGCAGGTAAACTTTTCGTAATTGTAGTTTAAGCAATATGATGCATTCGCACTTCCACCCCAACCATCCTCAAGTATGAAGAGGTTTCCATATCGATAATCATACGTATTTCCAAGAACATCTGTATAGGTTTCACCGTATTTTGCTTGCCTATAATTATCGTACTCTGCACAGGAAAGCTCACACAGATAGGTGGGTTTTAACGCATTGAGGTCATCAAGCTTTGCGTTTAACCTTTCATCAGAGACAATGGCCATTGCTGTTTTGATCATTTCGAGTGCGCGCAGGTATTCCTTTGCCTCAATTGCCACGCTGGATTTTTGGACAACCATTGTAATATATTCTTCTGTTAATTCGTTAAGGGTATTTTCGATGGCATCATTGCTGCCGTGTTCTTTCGTATAATTGTTCATAATACTGAAAGCGTCCATGTAATTACCCTCGTTATATTTGTCCATTGCTTCGTCAATGACAGCCTGAGCCTCTTTTGCGGCAACAATTTCATCGAATTTATCCTTGTATGTCTGATAATTGTAGTCCGAAGGTATGCCATCGGAAGAAGCATACAGAGCATGCTGCTGAAAATACCGAATCATTTCGTTCGCAAGGTCTTGTGCCTGTTCAAAGTCGCCTTTTGTAATGAGCTGCTCGATTGAAGCATTGATTTTTTCAAAGCACTCAATGTACTTTGTAACGGCATCGGTATAATTCGCATCCTCTTTGTCCACGGAATCGAAGTTCATTATTGCTTCAAGCCACTTGCCGTCATTGTACCTTTCGATGCCTTTGTTGTACGTCTTCTTCGACTTTTCGAGCCGCTTTAAGGTGTCACGAGCCTCATATATCAGATCAGAGCTTATCCTGACTCCTTTGTATTTGGATGAATCAAAATCCATCGACGTCCATTCAGATAAAAGATCACAGAATTTAATACAAGTGTTGTAATCCTTCTCACCGGCATTGTATTCGGTTATGAAATCATCCAGCATTTCAGGTAAAGCTTCGCTGAGCGCATCGGCAGTTCTGTCCGAAATGCGTCCTCCATTGTACAGGGAATTCGCTTCAGAAAAGTTGTTTTCCCTTATTGCAAGCAAAATTTTCCTTGCTGTTGAATCTTTGACCGCAATGCCGTCAACCTCTTTTTGACAGCCCATGCACAATGAAGAAATCATAATGCATATCAGCATCAGGATTGCGATGAGCTTCGAGCTTTTGTTTGTCATGTTTGTTTTTGTCTGGTTGGTGTTCATGTTTTTTCTCCTTTGGTGTTCCATTCTTTTGGTTGTTAGGTGTTGGGTTGAAGCTATATCTGTTTGCAACCATATAACTTGCGTTAGTAAACTGAACTGCAAATTCATAGATGGTGTTGCTGCGCAGCCGCGTCCTGTGTCAAGTTCACGACGGCTTCTGGTATGAGTTACGAAGGATACTGCGCATAACTACAAAATGTATATTTATGCGCTCTCCTAATTTGGAAAACAGTATGCGAAGAACAGTTCTGCATAGTCAAGCAATGCCCGTATTCGGTAAAAGTTCTGTCCTTCTCGCGCCATTATTGTACACAATTGTGGCAATATCTGTCAACACCGTGAATGCATAAATATGCATTATATGCAAATATATTTTTTCCTTAATAAGTGGGCATTGCGAATGACGGGCAGTGTTACGCGTGAATAGAAAAGCAAAGCCACCTCAAGCGGGAGTTTTATGAGTCCTCCTCAGCCAATGTTTAGTCAGCACCTGCACCATATAAAAACGCAAATTCTGTATTTTTTATCTGATTCTGCGTTTAAGGAGCCATTCCCCAAAATGTGACCGTGGTGCCGGCGCAGTACCAGTGAATCTGAGGAAGTATTTCGTCACCCTGAATCACGAATCGCTGATGAATCTTCTGCGAAAGAATATCCACGACAAACGTGGCATTGAGCTGGTGAAACGGGATTTGAAGGCCGGAGTCATGGAAACGGGTTGCCGGCGAAAGCAAAGGAAGGCGTTCCGTAGGGAGGACGGCATCCGTTCCCTCTGTTGGTTTGCTCTGAGACTTCCACGTACTCTCTCCACAGCAGCTTTGCAATTTTCCCTCTGCTGCCTACAACGCCGGGCAAGCGTGTTTTTCCAAAGACGCGAACAACTTATTTTGAAAATGGGCGTAAAAAAACCGCAGAAACTCTCTGCGGCTGTGGCTATTTGATTTCCTGCGTTTGCTCTCCCTCTTATAAAGAGAGAATTTATCTCGGTTCTTATGCCACATTTACAAGAAAATGTCCCAAAGTGAGCGATCAAGACGTTGAGACTGCCTTTAGGATATGGTATACTATTCATGAAGATGTGAAAGCGTCTATCTACAACGATTGGAGGTAACACCATGTATCGACCCTGCGACACAGGCTTCGGCTTTGCATATTGGCGCTATTGGTGCGGCTCCCAATTCTGGAGAGGTCGTATCAGGGGTGTAATCTTGTGCGCATGAGTCGGACAGCTTCTTTTCGGCTTGTGCGCTTTTCTATTATGTGTTCAGAATAGAAGCAAATCACAAAGGATAGAGGAGGTGAAAATGATGAAAAAGATTCTACGTACAATTCTACGTGCAATTCCCGTTGTGCTGGTTTTGGTTTTCTGCCTATCTGTTACAGCGATGGCCTATAGTGGTAGTGAGAGTGTGACTTTGAAAACTACGCAGAATGAGGCTACTTCCGGCAGCCTCTCGTGCCATCACGCAAAAGTTTCCGCTACCAATAGTGCGTCATCTCAGCATAACGTAAGTGCTGCTTTGCAATTGTCTTCCGGGAGCGGTTGGAGTAACTATGGTACTTTCACTTTAGCTCCTGCGGCTTCGGGAAACACCGGGGCTTGGGGACACAGCGACTATGTCTACCTTTGCAGAGCAAAACTTTGGGTTCCCGGTTTGCCGTCTGGCGGATGCAGCGCAACTGGAACGCTGACCGTAACGGACTGACATGCTCACTGAACCCTAAAGGCAGGGGGTAAACGGGGCATGAACTAACATACGATGAACTTATTTACACTGAACCCTGAGGGCGGGGGATAATCTCTTGGTTTACCCCCTGCCCTTTTGAATAAAATCCGTTTTCTTAGAGGGAGGGATTATATGCGCATCTCTATGAGCGTTTCTATAAAAATCTTTTTTCGCTCCATTATCTATTTGGCGATTTGTGCCGTCCTTTTTCTGCTGTCTAATTTCTTCCTGATGCGATTTTTCAATGCTTCCAATTATTTGGCAGAATTCCATGTAGCCAGCTTGAAGCTCGGCATCGTCGGCTACATAGTATTTTCCTTCTTAAGTTACGAATACACCAACCTGCCCCGGACATCTGCCTTACAAGAGGCATTAGAAATTATTCCTTCTTCAAGGTCGAAACTTCTTTGCTCTCAAAGTCTGGTTTTGATCTCGCTGCTGTTGATCTGGAGCATCAACATCTTTGGTTGGATACTCGGAAAATATGCACAATTGCAAATTCACTACCCAGCGTTCTTCCTTAATTCCATTCCCAGCATCTTTATTGACTTCTTCTTGCCCGGAGTAATTGCCATATTAGTTGGGGCGCTCTTGTCACAAAAAACTGTTCGTGAAGTCGCATACTGCATAATCATTGTTTCTGCGCTGGTTTGTAGTCCTGTTCCCTCAGGGATATTTGCAAGCGAATCGATATTAGGATATCCGGTATTGACGTTTTTCGATTGGTTTTCTATTCTTGCTCCAAATACAAGTTGGGTCGCAGACGACATATATGGGGCATCCATTGAAGCATATCGTTGGGTTCTTGCAGCATTCTGGATTCTGTTATTGACTGCGGCTATAGTTTTCGCAACAGCCAAACGAAATAGAAAAACCTATATGATGGCTTCTGTTCTTATTGTTCTTTCTTTCCTTTGTGGCGTGCGGTTCGTTTGCCGCAGCAATGATAGCATTATACGAAAAGATTACAGACCCTATGGGACATTGCAACATGAATTCACTTACCGCCAAAAATATCCTGAGCAGCAAGAACTGCCGGCTGATTTTCATGTTTCAAAATATTGTATTGAGCTTACTGTTCGGAACAATACGAAGGCAACTGTTCGTATTGAGTTAAAAGAGAAAGACCGGAACGAATATCGTTTTACCTTATACCACGGTTATGTTATAAACTCCATTAAAGACGGAAAGGGAGACAAGTTGAATTTCGACCAAAATGGCGATTATGTTACAGTATATGCGCCTATGGGAACGAAAGAACTGAACTTTTCCTATTCCGGAAGTGCAGGAAAGTATTATTCCAATTATCAAGGCATTGCGTTACCGGGCTATTTGCCATATTATCCTATTCCCGGCTTTGTGAAATTTTACGAATCCGGGCAAATAATCGTGACTACTGATCTTGAACCCACATACTATGAAGTTTATGTAGATTCAAACATGGCTGTAGCATCTAATCTCCCCAAGACCGATGATAATACCTTCTCTGGAAATGCTGATGCGGTGTCATTATACGGAGGAATGATTGTTTCCGAAGAGAAAGAGGGTATCGTATGCTGGTATAGCCCCATCGGTGTCCGGAGTATCAAAATCAGCGGATACCAGGAGGCTTGGAAAAGACTCGCCGATCAAGTTGGTGAAACAGCAGCATTCGACCTGATGGGAAAGACCATTTTCATGCAGCCGGTAACAATTATGGCTGCCAACTCTGGTCAGGAAGGATATGTCGAATTCAGCGATCATATTATAACGGCAGACTGGTCGGTTACGGCAGATTCTCTTTGCAAACAGCATTTACTTGCGACGATGCCCAAGGAGAAAAGCACAATGCTGCTGTATAACGTGTTCTCGGATTATCTGATTTTTGGCGGCAGCCGTGAGGCTGCTGAAATCCCGTGGTCGAGCATTGAAATTCTTACTCGATATGATTCTGCCAATGAAATAGAAGATTTGGAGGAATGGTCAGAGTACATAGAAGCCAGCAATCTCTTTTCTGAACTGTTCAGCTATAAAGCCAACCTGTTAGGAGAAGACTTCGTCTTGAAAACAGTTTATCAGTATCTGAAAAAATCGGCTCCAGAATGCAATCAAATAGAATTTCTTTATAGATTGGGGGAATAAGAATGCTAACAGTTGATAACCTTTCCAAGAGCTTCGGTAAGAAAACCGTTCTTGATAATATTTCTGTTCAGCTAACGCATGGAGTTTATGGCTTGCTTGGCCCAAACGGTTCCGGGAAAACAACCTTTATGCGGTGCGTTGCAGGAATTTACCGTTATAATGGAAGAATCATTACACCTTCCAACGTGGGGTATCTTCCTCAAAAATTTGGAGCATTTCGGGAACTCACGGTTTATGAGGTTCTGGAGTATTTTGCAGAATTGAAAGGAATACCCTCCAATCGCCAAGGAAAGGACATTCATGACTGCTTGGAAGATGTAAATCTTTGGGAGCGCCATTCTGATAAGGTAAAAACACTGTCCGGCGGAATGATCCGGCGGCTTGGTGTTGCACAAGCCCTGCTTGGGGATCCCGAACTAATCCTTGTTGATGAACCTACCGCAGGACTTGATCCTGAAGAAAGACTGCGCTTCAAAAATCTGATTTCTCAACACCGAGAGGACTGCACGATTTTGATTTCAACACATATCGTGGAGGATGTTGAAGCTCTTTGCGACCATATAATCATACTGTCACACGGGAAAAGTATTTGCCAGGACACGCCGGAAAATATACGGAAGGCTGCAATGAAGCATGTGTGGCATGTTTCAGAGAAAAGGCAGAAAGAACTGACTTCTCCATACTACATCCTGCGCAGGGAGCAAATTGATGGGGAAGCATACCTGCGTGTGCTTTCCAACGAAGAACAACCCGGCAAATCGATTCAACCGACACTTGAAGATGGATATATAAATATAATAAGGGGGATACGATGAGGCTGCGCTTGAAATTGTTGCGCATTATTCTGCGTAATTGTAAGCCCCTGTTCTTCATTCCTATCATTATCGCATACTGCCTGCTGCCGGGCGTGTCTGCTATCAAGTATTTTTATGTTGATCCCTCAGAGGCGCGCAGCACTTTTATTTACATGGCACAAGTGTTTATTCCCTTATGTGGACTGCTTTGGCCGATGGGATATCTCCATGTCTGGGTAGAAGGTGACGGGTGTGAAGCGCTTCGTGCCTGCACAAAATACCACAAAACTTGTGTTGGCGAATTGCTTTTGCTTTGTTCAGCTTATTTGCTGATGGTCTTTCCCACAATTGCATTTGCAGTAATCATGTTCCATCTATCCTGGCTGGAATATATGCGTCTTGCATTGCAGTTTAGTATTATAATCAATTTCCTCTATTTCATGATCATGCTGCTTAAAAATGTGACGATAGGCTGCATCCCTGTTGTAGCATATCTCCTACTTTGCTTCTATATTTCAGGGTCAGCCGATTTTGCGTCATTTTCGATTATCGCGCCGAATTTGCCCGCAGAATTTTCAAATTGGAACACCTTGCTTGTGGTTTTTTCATCGTCTTTGCTTGGCCTGCTGCTTGGGTATCTGCTGGACAGATTTTGGTATAAATACTTATGATGGTCAGGACACTGGTATGTGCATCCTTTGGCGATCCGGTCAAAGTCCTTCCACAATAATCCGATGCCGTTTGGTCAGATATTCTGTCTTTTCTGCGATCGTCCGCTTAATCTTCTCTTGGAGTCCATTGGAACATCCGTTACTGTATTATAGAGCCAGCAAATAAGTTATGGGAAAGACCTTCCACTGCTGGAGACAATATGGACATCAATCCACTTCATTGCAGCTGACCTATTATTTACAGGAACAAGCTCCAGCAAAGGAGGAAAATATGGCACTTACAAACCGCACGCTCATCCTGTTCAAATACTTCTGGGAGGCCACGGACGAAGCGCACCCGGTCTCCCTTGCGGATATCTCCGCCCAATTGAAGGAACACGGCATCACCGCCGACCCGCGCACGCTCCGCAGCGACATTGAACAGCTTGTGGAGTTCGGCGTGGATATAGTCAAAGAACGCAGAGTGCAGAACCTCTACCATGTGGCAACCCGGCACTTTGAAGCCCCGGAGGTTAAGCTCCTCATCGACGCGGTACAATCTGCGCGGTTCATCACGCCGGGAAAAAGCAAGGAGCTGGTCAAACGCCTGACGGCCTTTGTCGCTCCCGGAGACGCCGTGCTGCTGAAACGGCATCTGTACATCGACAGCCGTTCCAAAGCCACCAACGAGAGCATATTTCTGAATGTAGACCGAATCCAGACTGCTATCACGGAGCGGAAGAAAATCTCCTTCTGCTATTTCGACTACGCTCCTTCCAAGGAGCGGGTTCTCCGGCATGGCGGACGAGTCTACTCCGTCTCCCCATTCGCCATGCTTTGGAATAACGATACATACTATCTCGTCGGTTTCCACGATTACCGGCAGCAGGTCGCAAAGTTCCGCGTTGACCGTATCGTTCAAATGGAGGTTACGGATGAAACCGCTGTAAAAAAGCCAAAGGGCTTTGACGTATCGGAGTTCTTCACGCAGGAGTTTTCCATGCTCAACGGCAAGACCTGCCGTATCACTCTGCTCTGCGAAAGCACCCTCATGAACAGCATCATCGACCGCTTCGGGGAGGATGCTTCCACGCAGATTGTGGACAAGAACCACTTCACTGTGGAGGCGACCGTTGATCTCAGCAGCAATTTCTACGGCTGGGTATTCGCCTCCGGCGGGAAGATGAAGATCACAGCGCCGCAGGAGGCGGTGGACGGCTTTCAAAGGATGCTGGAGAGCTTCAGCGAACGGTAATCCACCGATGAAACGCCCCTCATACACCGTCTGTCAGGTTAAAAAATGAAGATTTTTCCCCGAAGGTGTGCATCTGATTGCACACCTTCTTTTTCCCCCCTTGATTTTCTCCGAGCTATGTGTATAATAGAGCTATCAGGAACTTATGTTCCAGATAGGAGATAAGTACAATATGAGAAGCAAGAGCGAGGAGCTTATGCTCCGCATCCGGGAGTACATCGAAGGTTACTTTGAGCGATATTCATCTGTGCCCACCGTTCGGGAGATCGCCGGAGCCATGAGGATTGCGGTTTCCTCCGCACACAGATACCTGGTGGCTATGGCGGAAAAGGATATGGTTTTCTACGAAAACGGCGCACTCTCCACGCCGAAGATCCGGCGGATGAATCCGGCGGTGAGCCCCGCCGCCATTGTCGGTTCCATCCCCTGCGGCTCGCCGGAGGAAAAGGAAGCCCAAGTGGAGGAATACCTGCCCCTGTCCGTGTCCTTCTTCGGCAAGGGGGACTTCTACGCCCTCCGTGCCTCCGGCAGCTCCATGACGGGGGCGCAGATTGACGATGGCGACCTTGTTATCATCCGGCAACAGCACACCGCCCAGGTCGGAGAGATCGTCGTTGCCCTCACCGACGAGGACAAGAACACGCTGAAGCGGCTTTGTTACGACACCAACCGGCAGAGCTATTACCTCCACCCGGAGAACAAAGACATGGAGGATATCTATGTGTCCGGGCTTCGGGTACAGGGCGTAGCCACCCATGTGATCAAAGCCCTTTGACGGAGGTATTGCCCATGCAGAAAAAATATGTGTCCGTCAACGCGGAGGTGGATACGGACGGCGTGATTCGCCCGCTTCTTATCCGCTGGCATGACGGCAGACAGTGGGAGGTGACAAAGGTGCTTCATACCTGTACTGCATCTCACGATGAGTTTGAAGGCGTCCGCTACACCGTCAAAATCGGTCGTGCGGTAAAGTATTTATATCGGGAGGGTCAGCGCTGGTATGTTGACCGCTCCCCGTAGGAGGTGTTTGTGAGACATGAGGATTTTTTCCTATGAGGAACTCGACGAATTGGGCGAGGGCTTGATCCGCCAATATCTTGGGAGGGAAGCGGAGCGCACCTGCTGCGTGGACATCGAGGGGTTCGTTACGGACTTTCTGAAGCTGCCCCTGCTGTACCGCAGCTTTGCCGAGGAGGACAGCGACAAGATCGGCTTCATTGCGGACGGCGTGACCCCTCTGCGCGTATATGAGGGCGGAACCGTCGTCCGGCGCGTGTATCCCGGAGGAACCATCGTGATCGAGCGCTGCCTGCGGCAGGAGCACGAAAGCGGCAGACGGCGCTTCACCATCAGCCACGAGTGCGCCCACTACATCATGGACAGGGCGGTTCCCAGCGCCGCCTTTCACCGTGAGTTTGACGGAGAACGCGCCTACTCTCAAGAGGACTTCAAAAACCTGTTCAGCTTTCGGGAAACGCAGATCGACCGCATGGGCGCAGCCCTCCTGATGCCCCGCTTCATGGTTCGCAACGTAATGATCTCGCATGGATGTTCTTCCCGCATTCCCGTGTTCGGAGACAGCATTCTGAAATTGACGGACAAGCGCCTTATTCGGCAAATAGCAAATACAATGGGCGTGTCCTTCTCCGCCTTTCTCATTCGGCTGCGGGAGCTGGACTGCCTGTGTTACCGCCCGCTGGCGGAGTACATCACGGAGGAAATGGGGCTGGGACAGGACGGTGGCGCAGGATGAGAAAAGCAAGCGCTCCCCGTAAGCTCTCGCCGGATGTGTCACGCAGGCTGTCCGATTCCCGCAGGCAATCCGCCGCGCTGACCCTCCGGGAGATCCACTGCCCCTTTTGCAGCTTTCTGGTAGAGAAGGTGTTCTCCGATGCAGCGGGACACAAAATGGTCTACTGCCGAAAATGCAAGTCGGAGTATCCCATCAATCTGGGCTGCTTCCGCAGGATGAAAGCGAAACAGGCCGTCTGCCGCCTGTTTTCCGGAAAACCGAGGCAGAAACGATAAACTGAATACAAAAACCGACTTTTAATCGAGCAAGCGGAGAGAATCAGATTCGTTCTGAGGAGACTGCCAAGCGCCGTACAAAGTCAGACTGAACTGGTAAATGGGTTCGGTCTGCTTTGACGGCGCTTTTTTGCTGCCCGATTTCTTTGTACGGCGTTGAAAGTCCTTTCCCGGCTTGGCTCGGGAAAGGACTTTTTCCATGAAACGCCGCTTTGAACAGTACATCTGCCGCTACCCGTGAGCTCCGAATTTTTGATTTCACCCAAATTCAAAAATTCAAAGGAGATCACGGCATGAAAACATTAAAGGAGTTCGATTACGACCTTTGGGCAATCGAGGAAAACGGAAGAAAGAGATATTTCGCCAGAATCAAGGCCACCGGCGAGGAAACGGAGGTCAGCCTTGAGGTGATGCGGCTGCTGCTCCGTCAGGAAAAGCAGATGCGCCGGGAGTACGCAAAACAGCAGACCATCGGGCCGGTTCTGAGCCTTGACGCCATCCGCGACGGCGGAAGCATGGACGAGGCCGCATGGCTGCTGGATACGCGGCAGCGCATCGACTCCGAGGTGCTCACGGCAGAACTCACAGACGCATTCTGCAAAACGCTGACGGACAGCCAGCGTTCGATCTTTACGGAATGCCTCATCGAGGGGAAAAGCCAGACTGCGTATGCTGCGGAGCACGGCATCAGCGTCCCTATGGTCAACAAGCAGATTCGCGCCATCCGGGGAAAGGCAAAAATATATTTTTCCTGATGGTTAAAATTCCTCAAAAAAATGTCCATTGAAAGGTGAGAGGACAAATCTCACCGCAAGGGATACGGAGATTCAGTTTTCTCAGAGCCTTACGGCTCAGCGAACCTTGAAAACTGAATATCCAGGCATCAGGCACATTCCCAACGCTATGGGCTGAACCCCTGAGCCGCTTTCGTGAGTGCGCCACGACCTCAGAAATGAGCGAGCGATACAGCTTACACGATAAAAGCCGGGCTGCTCCCGGTGGAGGCGATGACAGGTGTTGGGGACAATGATACTTCCGTAATTCGCGGCCCGGCCACAAGGAAGGCGGGGAGGTTCGATTCCTATGGAGCGGTGCAGCACACCGCCGTCTGATGCTCTCCCTGCTCTCGGGGCGTCGAGGACAAATAGAGAGCGTACATACCCAAAAAACCACAATGACAAAAGACAAGGAGACGCAATATGAACGCACAGGACAGATACAACAGCGAGAGATATTTGGACATGACCTGCTTTCTCGCTTTAAGGAATATCGAACGAAACGAAAGAAAGGAACGTAGAAACTGCATGAAGGAAAACTGGATTTACCGCAGGGGCGACGTGTACCTTGCCAACCTCGACCCCTACATAGGCTCCGAGCAGGGAGGCACCCGCCCTGTGGTTGTCCTGCAAAACAACACCGGCAACTACTACTGCCCCACGCTGATCGTCGCGCCCATCACGTCCAAGGCCGGCAAGAAGCCGTCCCAGCCCACCCACTACTACGCCGAGCACATCCACGGGCTGGAGCTTCCCGGCATGGTGCTGCTGGAGCAGATCAAGACCATCGACAAGCGGCGCGTGAAGAAGTACCTGGGCAGGATGACCCGGCAGCAGATGGATGAGATCGGGGAAGCCATCGAGGAAGCCCTCGGGCTGTACGTCCCCGAAGAAGTGGAGGCTCCGTAATGAACCCCGTACTGACCATTGACCCTGAATTTGAGGCGAAATGCCCGCCGCTGACCGAGGACGAGCTTTCCCAGCTGGAAGAAAACATCTTAGAGGAAGGGCTTGTGCTCATGCCCCTCATCGTCTGGAACGATACGATTGTAGACGGTCACAACCGCTACCGCATCGCGCAGGCGCATCCGGGCATTGAGTTCCGCACCCATGAAAAGCAGTTCAGCAACCGCTACGAAGCCCTTTCCTGGATTTGCAAGAATCAGCTTGGGCGGCGCAACCTTACGCCGCAGCAGAAGAAATACCTGATTGGACAGCGATACAAGGCAGAGAAACAAATACACGGCGGCGATAGAAAAAGCGAGCAGGCAAAATCAAGTTCCCAAAATGGGAACTTGATTTCTCCGCTTAAAACTTGTGACCGTATCGCAGAGGAAACTAATACCAGCAAAAACTATGTAATTCGTGCAGAGCACTTTTCGGATGGAATTGACGCTGCCGAGGAAGTCCTTCCGGGCATCAAGAACGACCTGCTGCTGGGCAAATACAAGCCCCGCGAGACCGACGTTGCAGCTATCGCCAAGGCTGCCCCTGAAGAACGCCGGGAAAAAGCGGAACAGCTCAGGGTGATCCCGGAAAAGAAGCCCAAAGCAGATAAGGAATCTGCCCGGAGCGGCACAAAGCGCCAGCAAGAGGTTTATGCGACTATCGACAAAAGCTACGAGGATATGAAGGACTCCAAGCGCGTCACGGAGGATTCGGCACTGGTAAGCCTGCGCTATACGGCGCGGAACATGGTCGAGACATGCGACGTGCTTTTTACGAACTTCCCCGGTCTATTGGAAAAGCCGGACTACAAAGATCAGGTCATTGAAATCATGCAGGAGCCAAAACAATACATTCTCAAATTGGAAGGAGAAACAGACAATGAACAGCATTAAGACACTCTACAAGCTGATGGAGGTCAGCAGCCGGGATTTGGAGATTCCCGATGCGTACCAGCGCAAGCTGAACACCGAGCGTGTGGCAAAGATCGTGGCCGGGTTCAATGAGCGTATCGCCAACGAACCGAAGGTTAGCTTTCGTGACGGTCACTATTATGTGTTTGACGGGCAACATACTATTGTGGCGCGCAAGCACATGAACGGCAACAACGACCTGCCGATCCTCTGTAAGGTGTACTACGGTATGACAGAGGCTGAGGAAGCCCTGCTGTTTGCCATGCAGACCGGCTACTCCGCAGCCCTGACGCCCAGCGCGAAGCTCCGCGCCAATCTTCGCGGCGAGGATAAGGCGTCGGGCGAGTTCTACGAGGCCACCGAGGAAGCGGGGCTGCATGTGGGCTTTGAGCGGGGCGGCGGCACGGGTCGCATCCTCTGCATCAATACCGCCTTTGCGGAGTTCAGGCGCGCCGGGGCGGAGCTTTATAAGGAAGCGCTCACCATCCTGCTGGAAGCCTGGGGCGGCGACCCCGATTCCCTGAGAGCGGAAATCATTCAGGGAATCGTCCATTTCGTGGAGCTGTACCACGGCGAGTACGACCAGGAACGTCTCATTTACAGCCTCCGCGCCTACGAGCCCAAGTTTATCTACGCGGCGGGCAAGGCGGAAAAGGAGCTGCGGGGCGTAAAGCGCTACGTCAACCTGTTCTACCGCATCTACAACGGCAGGCGCAGGCATTCGACCCTTCCCATGAAGTTCTAAGGGAAGGCAGACCGCAAGAGAAATCGTGCGGTCATTTACATACAAAAACAACGCATAGGAATGGAGGTGCGAAACATGAACTCTGAAACCACTACCACGCTATCCCAGCGTGATGCTTACAAGCTAATGCTGAAAGAGTATCCGGATGTCATGGATATCGTTCAGATGTGCCAGATACTTGATGTCAGCACGAAAACGGGGTATCGACTGATACGAGAAGGCAAAATCTGCTGCATAAAAGTAGGTCGCGCCTACCGTATCCCCAAAGCACATCTTTTTACCTACTTATGCATCGGCTGTTGACTGCATGGAGAAATAAATCCGATTGGCGGCATCCTTTCCGCATCAGTTCGAATGATTTATACTGTTCTCAGGTCAACGGCAGGTGTTGCCCACAACAAGAGAGGAGGATATCTTATTATGGTGGCAGGACACCTTCGTGAGAAAAAGGGCTATTTTTATGCCGTACTAAACTACACAGACGCACACGGAAACCGCAAAACAAAGTGGATCGCAACAGGGCTTGCGGTCAAAGGCAACAAGAAACGCGCCGAGGCGTTCTTACAGGAGCAGCGGCGCAGTTTCCAGGAAGATGTGCCGATTACAGGAGACGTTCTTTTTGCAGACTTCATGGAACAATGGCTTACGGTAATAAAGAGTTCCGTGGCGGTGACAACTTTCGCCTCATACTCCAATATGGTCAAAAAAGTAATCGTGCCGTATTTCAGAGAACGGCAGATTGCATTGCAGGAGCTGTCGGCAAAACACATCCAGGATTTTTACCTGAAGGAACTGGAACGTGTGAGCGCGTCCTCGGTTATTCATTATCACGCAAACATCCACAAGGCGTTGAAGTATGCTGTCAAGCTCGACCTAATCTCCAGTAATCCTGCCGATAAGATCGAAAGACCAAAGAAGGAGCGTTTTATGGCAAACTTTTACGATGCCGATGAAGTGAACAGGCTTTTTGAAATCTCCAAAGGCACCAAACTTGAAATCCCCATTCTCTTTGGTGCTTTCTATGGGATGCGGCGCAGCGAGACCCTCGGTATGAAATGGGATGCCATCGACTTTGAGCGCGACACAATCACCATCCGGCATACGCTTACAACCGTTGCCCTTGATGGAAAGCGTATTACGGTCGCAGAAGATCGGACGAAAAATAAGTCCAGCATGAGAACGCTGCCACTGGTTCCTTTCGTAAAGGAACGGCTTCTGGAGCTTAAAGCAGAACAGGAGGAAAACCGGCGTTTATGCGGGCGATCCTATGTGAAAGATTACACGGGCTATGTGTGTATCAATGAAATCGGAGATATCATCAAGCCTAATTATGTTTCCTGCGGATTCCCGAAGCTTCTGGAGGAACACGGATTGCGCAGAGTGCGCTATCACGATTTGAGACATAGCTGCGCCTCGCTGCTTCTCGCCAACGGCGTTCCGATGAAGCAGATTCAAGAATGGCTCGGGCACAGCGACTTCTCAACTACGGCAAACATTTACGCACACCTTGAGTACAGTTCAAAAGTTATCTCCGCAGATGCAATGCTTGCTGGCTTAGGAATAGGAAACCGGGAATAAAAAAGAGAAGCCGGCAAAACCGGCTTCTCAGGTTGGCGGAGGGTTAGGGATTCGAACCCTAGGTGCCTTGCGGCACACGACTTTTCGAGAGTCGCACCTTCGACCACTCGGACAACCCTCCAAGTTGTATCTTCACCCAATCCGCTTTGGAAAATGGGGAGAACTGATGGGGAGAACTCAAAGATTTTTTCGTTTTCGAACCCTCGAAAACCTGCATAAATCAAGACTTTTTCGGGTGGAGCGTTCCACGAAGCGATTCCGATTTCGAGTCGTTCTCGTTATGACCTCTTCGATAGCCCTCCGTATATCTCAACTGTTTTCCGTGCGCTGAGAAAATGCAAGAAAAACACGCAAGAACAATATGAAATTTTGAAATTCGATCCGGCGAAAACCCTTATAAATCAAGGGTTTTCAGCGGAGAAAACGGCCAGAGCCAACGCGCATTTCGAGTCAGCCCCGTTATGACCACTTCGATACCGCTCCACGTTGGCAGCGCCAAGTGCGCAAGGAGAATTATACAGCATGGCGAGGGAAATTGCAAATGTTAGCTGAAGCTATCCCCGGTGCAGCATGATTATTGTAAGTATGCTGTACAGCGCCATCAGGCAGCCGAAAAAAAGCATACACTTGCTGGTGGTGCGGAGCCGCTTTGAACCCCGGCAGTATATGCCGCCTGCTATGAATATTATCGCTACCGCGATGCTGAAACCTACCGGCATGGTGTCTCCTCCCCAATAAACCTATTTACATATTTTAATGTATAAATCCCTCTTTAGCAAGTCGGAGGGCAATATACCGGTCCATATGGCGAAGGCGGCAAATCCCTGGCCTATCAGCATCTCTATACCTTCTACGGTGTCAATGCCGAGGGCCCGTGCCGCCTTGAGAAGATCCGTTTCACGGGGCATGTACACCATATCGCACACAAGGGAGGAATGGTTGAGCTTCTGCAAAAAAGCAAGGCTGTTAAAACTCTCGCAGCAAGACATGCCTAATGGAGTGGCATTTATAAGAATATCGCAGTCCGCGACGTCTTCTATGAGGTGGGAAAGGGGACGCCAGAAAGCTCCTGCTGCTGCGGCCACATTGATGGCGGCAGCCTCATTGCGGGCGAAAAGGGTAACGCTGTTCTGTTTTGCAAGAGAGTAGGCCGCAGAACGGGCCGCGCCGCCGCTGCCTATTATAAAGACATTTTGCCCGACAGCGGCGTGCTTTGGGCGTATGGCGGAAAGCAGCCCCTCGCCGTCTGTGGAGTAACCGATATACCCATGCTCCTCCAGGTTAACGATATTTACGCTGCCCATTGCGGCTGCGTCCGGTGAGAGGGCGGAGAGAAAGGGTATTATATCCTGCTTATGGGGCATGGTGCAGGCAAAGCCGTCCAGCCCCATACATACAGCGTCGCCGGCGCGTCCCTTGGGAAGCCGTATGAGAGAAAAGTCTGCGTCGATGCCGTACTTTTCAAAGAGAAAACCGTATATTGCGGGGGAGAGGCTGTGGCCTACAGGGTCGCCTATGAGAGCGTAATGCTTCATTCATTCCTGCCTTTTGAAATAAGTAATTTTATGCTATTATATCATAAAAGAGACAAAGGAAAGGAAAATTCGATATCTAAATGAAGCTGCTTTTGTTGAACGGCCCAAATCTCAACCTTACGGGCAGGCGGGAGACTGAGATATACGGGAGGACGACGCTTGCCGACATAGAGAAAAAGTGCAGGGATATCGCTGCAGCCCATGGCGCGGAGCTGGAGTGCTTCCAGAGCAACCATGAGGGGGCGCTTATAGATAAGATACAGCAGGTTATGGGTGAATGCGATGGTATAGTGATGAACCCCGGTGCATTGACGCACTATTCTTACAGCCTGCGCGACGCTGTCGCCTGCTGCGAAATGCCCGTGATAGAGGTGCATATGAGCGATATACGAGCCAGAGAGCCCTTCAGGGCGGTGTCCGTGACTGAGGAGGTATGCGCGAAAAGCATAATCGGCCACGGGGCGGAAGGATATTACGAGGCGGTGGAGATGCTGCTAAGCGGCGAAGCTTAACCATTCAGCAGGTATATAACGAGGTTCAGGTAGCCTGCAAAGCACAGCCACAGTATATAAGGGATCTGCAAAAGGGCGGCGGTCTTGTCGCTCTTTTTGAATTCCGCAGTCATGAACAGCACAAGCGTCAGCAGCAGCAACAGCCAGACAAAGGCGAACAGCCGCGCCTCCAGCCTGAAAAAGAATATGCTCCAGCAAAAATTTACGGCAAGCTGGGTGAAAAACAGGGCGAGGGAAACGGATCTGTACGGGCCACCTGCGATATATACCCTTGCGGCTCCGATGCCCATAAGTATGAACAGCGCCGTCCATACTACTGGAAACAGCCAACCCGGAGGAGCGAAAGGCGGCTGGACAAGCCTTGCATAGTTATCCATGCTGTTCCATGTAACCAGGGCGGAAAGGCCGCCTACAGCCAGCGCCGATCCGACGAATATTATATACGGTTTAAGCTTTTGCCACATAGAGCAGTGCCTCCGGAAATACTTTGTCTGTCTATTTTATGCAAAGTGATGCAAAAAATACGGGCGTTCCGCCCGTATACCGGAAGCAGATCGTTACATCAGGCTTGGCAGGTTGGAAAACTCGAAGCAGCCGTATACCGTTACGTTGGTCTTGCCGCTGCAGCCGCATTGCTCGGTGGAGACATTTACGGAGGGAGTGACGCTGCCGCAGGAGAGCTCTGTGAGGTCGGGCTCGCTTCCGCCGCAGGCATAACCCACCACCTCGTCTACCATGGTGCTGCCGGAAACTGACAGACAGACGCTGCTGCCGCAGCCGCTCTTTACGCTGCCTACATTGATTATGTAAGGGATAGCGCCGGTAAGGCTTATACGGTACACCTGAACGGGGCAGCATCCACCACAGGGAAGCTGTGCACTCATGGTCATCTCCTCTACGGTATAGCCTAAGAAGGAAGTATCGTAGGCGATCTTGGCGGTGGAGGAGCATACGTCGCTGGCGTCGAAAGATTCGTGCAGGGTGATGGTTTCGCAGAAGTTTACGATTCTGGAGCAGGGGGTGCAGCTTTCGCAGCCGCAGCTGCAGGCAGAGTCGGGTTCAGAGGAGCAGTCGCAGCCGGCGGGCGTATTGGCGGACGCCGCTATGGGTTCGTTGCAGGTGCGGCCGGTGTCCTCTGCGGGAGCGGCGGACGGTCTGTTGGGAAAGTCCCTGTTTGCATAATTGATTCTTGCGCTCATATAAAACTCTTTCCTTTCTTGTGCCGCGGCGAAAACGCGGCATGGGGTTGCTATATAATATGACAGGGAATAAATCAGAGTGCCGAAAAAGTGACTGGGTGCCACTTTTCCGACAGTCGCAATAATAATTGCGTCAAAAAGTGCGGCGTAATAAAATTGATATTGACAATGGCGCGGGATTTGATTATAATAATTCCTGTTGCAAAACTTAATATTGCGGCCATGGCGGAATAGGCAGACGCGTACGTTTGAGGGGCGTATGGGAGACCGTATGAGTTCAAGTCTCATTGGCCGCACCAATAAAAAGTGAATACCCACAGGGTATTCACTTTTTATTAGTTCAAACGGCCAACTGAGACTTGAAGGGCGCGACCCCGGGAGGGGGCAAATCGCGCCGGTGACGCGATTTGAGCGCCCCGAGGTGACTGACCTTCATGCGAGAAGCTCAGAGAGCGTAAGGACACAGGGTATTCACTTTTTATTAGTTCAAACGGCCAACTGAGACTTGAAGGGCGCGACCCCGGGAGGGGGCAAATCGCGCCGGTGACGCGATTTGAGC
>ENA-OZIL01000099-OZIL01000099.1-human-gut-metagenome-genome-assembly--contig:-NODE-99-length-44534-cov-9.657704_pt1 | contig 44534 bp, 50 predicted proteins | sample MGYA00244057_ERZ653706 | MGnify/ENA primary metagenome ERZ653706 (study PRJEB26926, sample SAMN06165266) | human gut metagenome | biome: ENVO:00009003; feature: ENVO:2100002; material: ENVO:00002003...
GTCCAAAACCCGTTTACTGACCGGAACATGCCGTATGAGCAGCCATTCCAACCAGATGCGGGAGATGCGGAGGCGGTCCCTATTTTTGTGATATTAAGCCCAATATGCTGAGGAGGTGTATTCTGTGAAAACATATTGCAGACAGGAAATCAGCCGTGGTGACATTTACTATGCTGACCTGCGGCCAGTCATCGGGTCTGAGCAAGGTGGTATCCGTCCGGTACTCATTCTGCAGAACAACGTGGGCAACCGCCACAGCCCCACAGTGATCGCAGCCCCCATCACCAGCAAGATGGGAAAACCGCGGCTGCCTACACATGTTTGTTTGAATAGGCAAGCGAATGGATTGAGCTGTGGTTCCGTTATCCTTTTGGAGCAACTTCGCACTATTGATAAGTCCAGGCTCAGAGAACGCGTTGGAGCATTGGACACCTCCGAGATGAAACAGATTGACTGGGCGCTTGGTGTCAGCGTCGGTCTGGCGGAAGGATATCGGTAGAATAGGTCAATTTATGAACATTTATTCTGTTGGTATTGGTGAATAGATGTTGCCGCCTTACTTGTGGTATTGTTTGAAAAAGCACTTGGAATAGGAAAACGAGGTGAAGCAGGAGTGGAGTACCGAAAAGTTTACTTCCGGATTCGCAGCCGCTATCAGTTCGATTCCGGCTGGCCGGCTGAGACTGACGCCGCCAAATTTCATGAAGAAAGCCGCAGCCTGTTCCAGAGTGCGGGCTGGGATCTACAGCCCGGTGGGGACAGCACATCTGATACCGTCATAAAAGGCCAGCAGGAGTTATACCTGCATCCGATGAACTTTAGTGGTATTATAGAGATGGACGAGATCCCAGCCATCCAAGAACTGCTGAAGGACGCGAAATCGTTCTGCTGCTATGGCTTCGACTGCTACGAGAGGTATTGGGATATTACCGATGAGGAATATCTGGCACAGTTGGAGACCAAGCGCGAGGAGATCACACATGAAATTCTGGAACGGTGCCGGACAAAACGGAAAAACCTGTATATCACAGGCCCGGTTGCTTTAAATGTCGCTCAAAAGTTCTCTGTACACAGGCTCTGTGATAAAGAAGGCAAGCATAATCTTGCCAACCGCTTCGTGGGCGAACTGATGGAGCAGCTTGTTCAAGATGGCCTGCTGGTGACAACGAAAACCAGGAACGGTCCTGGTGTCCGCACGGCAACCGATGCAGAAATTAGCTCCCCACTGCCAGGGCAGCAGCAAATGACCCTGTAAATCGAGGTGCGATGGAATGGCAATTTATATTACGGGTGATACTCACGGCGACTTCCAACGCTTTGGGAGCAAATACTTCCCACAGCAGAAGGAGATGAGCCGGGGGGACTATGTGGTCATCGCGGGTGATTTTGGAGGACTGTGGGATGGAAGCCAGAAAGATCAATATTGGTTGGACTGGCTGAACAAGAAGCCCTTCACCACCCTGTTCGTGGATGGGAACCATGAGAATTTTGACTTGCTGAACACTCTACCAGAAAAAGAATGGAATGGCGGACGGGTCCATGTTGTGCGGGAGCATGTCCTGCACCTTATGCGGGGACAGGTCTTCGACTTCGGCGGCCTCGCCTGGTTCACAATGGGCGGTGCGGCCTCCCATGATATTCAGGATGGAATCCTTGATCCCGCCGCTCCGGACTTCGAGCGCCAGTATTGGCTGATGCGCCGGATGCGGTCCATGTTCCGGGTCAAAGGCGTGAGCTGGTGGGAGGAGGAGATGCCCAGCTTGGAGGAGTACCAAGAAGCCCTGGCAAACTTGGAACGGGTCAACTGGACGGTAGACTGTGTTCTCACCCACTGCGCTCCCAGCGGTGTGGTGCAGGAGATCAATCCATCCTATGGAACGGATGAACTGACGGACTTTCTTGAAATGGTCAGCCAGCGGTGTAAATTCGCCTACTGGTTTTTCGGCCATTACCATGAGAATCGAATCATAGATCAGAAATACATCCTCCAGTGGGAAAAGATATCTGAACTGGGTTTTTAATCGCAATGGATCAGGGAGTGGGTAACCAGCATTCCCTGGTCTTTTATTCTGAACGGAGTGGAAGACGCCAAATGAGCAAAGAGATAGGCTACACAAAGGGAAAAAGCGATTTTACATATATGGTAGAGCATAGGTGATATTTTGTTATCAGGAGGAAAAAATGACATTTGAAATTAAAGATTATTTTGAGACGCCCGTTATATTGGAGCCGAGGGTGGAATTGTACACGGTTTATGATTTTATGGGCAAAGAACTGCCTGGCCTTGCGATTGTTCTTGATATGCCTATCCAAGGAGCAGATGAGAAAGAACAGTTCGCTATTCTTACAAAATCTTTTGAAGAATTTATTGGCTTGAAAAACAGTGCATATGTCGATATAAACAACTGTCCCTTTGCGCCGCAGCTGCTCAATCGTGGATTTGCTAAAGATACTGGGCTCTACAAAGAAAGTGGGTTCTGCTCCTACCCTTTATGGACATTTGATGAAACCGTTCTGAAAGAAACCGGCGGTGAGAAGTACGAGAGATACGCACGGGCTTATGACGAGTATATGGAGTCCTCTTTTATAGGAATGATGGGTGCGGAAGATGAAACAGGCGAAGAAATATGTACAGGAATGATGATGTAATAAGTCCATAATACAGTCCGTGGCTGGACTGAGGAATACCAAGAGGCTCTGGTGAACTCGGAATGGGTCAACTGGACAGCGGACTGCGTTCTCGCCCACTGCGCTCCCAGCAGCGGAGTAATGACGCATACGGAGTGGTCCGATGTATATCCCGGAATGATTGTGGAATAGACGAACAGCCCGTCCTGTGATATGATGGTAGTAAGTCAAAAAGATTGGAGGACAGGCTAATGCCGGAAAAACAGAAGAAAACCATTCGGGAATTGACCCTCATGCTGATGTACCTGACCTCCTGGGAGGAACGGGATACACCGGAAATGCGGGCGGTCAAGAAAAAGGAACTGGAAAAGTATCCCCTTGTCCGCCGATGCTGGAAGGGCTATGATCACGACCTGCTGAACAAACTTTCAGAGGAAGGGCTGATCAACGCTGCCGGGCGAACCTATCCCGCCCTCATCACACCGGAGGGAGAAGCCGAAGCTCGGAAACTGCTGGCCCAATATGGAATTGATACAGAAGAAAGAAGGCGTTGCAGTGCGGAACGATAAACAAGAACAGGCGATCCGATCCAGCGCAGCGGAATACCTGACCTTTGTGGCCGCTACCGGTGACAGTACAGAGAGCATGGAAATGCGCTATGAGGATGAGAATATCTGGCTGACCCAGAAGATGATGTCGGCTCTCTATGATGTGGATGTTCGGACAATCAATGAGCACATCCAGAAGATCTATGAGGATGGTGAGCTGACAGAGGAGGCAACTATCCGGAATTTCCGGATAGTTCAAACTGAGGGCTCCCGTCAGGTTAGCCGCCAGGTGAAGCACTACAATCTGCAGATGATCATTGCGGTTGGATTCAAGGTCAACAATGACCGGGCGGTCCAGTTCCGCAAGTGGGCCAATACCATCGTTAAGGACTACACCATTCAGGGCTGGGCCATGGACAGTGACCGGTTGAAAAACGGGGGTAGTGTACTTACCAAGGAATACTTCGACCACCTTCTGGAGCAGATCCGGGAGATTCGGATGTCTGAACGCAAGTTCTACCAAAAGATCACCGACATCTACGCCACGGCTCTGGATTATGATAAATCAGCCAAAACCACACGCCTGTTTTTTTCCGAGGTACAGAACAAACTCCACTGGGCGATCCACCGTCATACTGCGGCGGAGTTGATTGTGGAGCGAGCCAACGCTGAAAAACCTCACATGGGCTTAACTTCCTGGGAGCAGTATCCAAACGGAAAAATACAGAAGTATGATGTGTCCATTGCTAAGAACTATCTTTCCAGAGAGGAACTGCAGGCGCTGGAACGCATTGTGACCATGTACCTGGACTATGCGGAATACCAGGCAGGCCGCCATATCCCTATGACCATGCAGGACTGGTCACAGCGGCTGAATCGCTTCCTGGAATTCAATGAGCATGAGATCCTCCACGACACCGGCCGGGTGACGCATGAGATCGCCAAAGCCTTCGCAGAGAGCGAGTTTGAAAAATACCGGATTGTGCAGGATCGCATGTTTGAAAGCGACTTCGACCATTTCCTTGCCCTGGAGGAACAAGCAGAGAGAAAAAATGACTGACAAAAGAGAGCCGCCGGTTTCCAGACTGGCGGCTCTCTTTTACAGTTGCGACAGAAAGATGGAGGCATATCGCTTTAGAAATCACAGCATTCTGTGCTGGTTTTCCAATGGGTACAAGATGGTGTTTTTTCACAATAGAACAACCAGAACAAATGTGCTATAATGGCTTTGAAAATGCGTCGGAAGATAAAGAGGAAGGGGTGACCGAAGCATGAAGGAGCGAACCTACATTTGCTGTGATCTAAAATCGTTTTACGCAAGTGTGGAGTGCATCGAGCGTGGGCTGAATCCACTGGACACCAACCTCGTGGTGGCGGACCTGAGCCGCACTGAAAAGACCATCTGTCTGGCGGTCACACCTTCCCTGAAGTCTTATGGCATTTCCGGTCGAGCCAGGCTGTTTGAGGTGATCCAACGGGTCAAGGAGGTCAATGCCCAACGGCAGCGGAATACCCCTGGCCGGCAGTTCACCAGCGCTTCCTCTCACGACCCGGAGGTACGGCGAAATCCTTCCCTGGCCCTCGACTATATCGTGGCTCCACCCCGGATGGCCCACTATATTGACTGGAGCACCCGCGTCTACAGTGTTTACCTCAAGCATGTGGCGCCGGAGGACATCTACCCATACAGCATCGATGAGGTGTTCATCGACGCCACCAGCTACCTGCAGACCTACCATCTGTCGGCCCGTGAATTTGCCCGGAAAATCATCCTCGACATTCTGCAGACGACCGGTATCACCGCTGCGGCGGGCATTGGGACGAATCTGTATCTGGCCAAGGTCGCCATGGACATTGGCGCGAAGCATGTCCCCGCCGATGAATACGGCGTCCGCATCGCAGAACTGGATGAGATGGGCTATCGCCGCTCCTTCTGGACCCACCGTCCGCTCACCGACTTCTGGAGGGTGGGAAAAGGCTATGCCGCCAAGCTGGAAGCCAACGGCCTGTACACCATGGGAGATATTGCCCGGTGTTCTATCGGGCAGCCTACAGATTATCACAACGAGGAACTGCTCTATAAACTGTTTGGTGTCAACGCAGAACTGCTCATCGACCATGCCTGGGGCTGGGAACCCTGCACCATTGCGGACATTAAGGCATACAAACCAGAAAACAAGAGCATCGTCTCCGGGCAGATTCTGCAGTACCCATACCCATTTGAAAAGGCAAGGCTGGTCATCCAGGAGATGGCCGATGCACTGGCGCTGGAATTGGTAGATAAGCGGCTTGCGACCAACCAACTGGTCCTCACAGTAGGCTATGACATCGAAAACCTCAAGGGTACAGTCTACACCGGAGAGGTCACCACGGACCGCTATGGGCGCAAAATTCCCAAGCATGCTCATGGTACAGTCAATCTGGACGGATATACTTCCTCCGGCGAGGAGCTGCTCAAGGCAGCCACCAGCCTGTATGACCGGATCGTAGATAAAACCCTGCTGGCCCGCCGGCTGACCCTCTGCGCCAATCACCTGCTGGACGAGTCTTCTGTGCCGGAGGATTTGCCGGAGCAGATTGACCTGTTTACGGACTACTCGGCAAAGGAAAAGCAGAAAAAAGAGGCTGACACTGCCCATGCACGGGAGAGAAAACTCCAGGAAACCATGCTGGACATCAAAAAGCGTTTTGGCAAGAATGCCATCCTCAAAGGACTGAATCTGGAGGACGGCGCCACAGCCAGGGAGAGAAACAACCAAATCGGAGGTCACAAAGCATGACCGGACCATACGATGATATCATCAACTTGCCGCATCCTACCTCAGCCAAGCACCCGAGGATGCCGCTCTCAGACCGTGCGGCCCAGTTCGCACCCTTTGCGGCCCTGTCCGGCCACAGCGCCGCCCTTGTGGAAACGGCCCGGCTGACCGACCAGCGCATGGAACTGGACGAGGATGCCAGTGCTGCCTTGGACTCAAAACAGCAACTGCTGTTGGAGCGGATCAAAGAGCGGCCGGAAATCACGGTGACCTGGTTCCAGCCCGACGCAAAGAAAGACGGCGGCCGGTATATCGTATCAACCGGGAGGCTGAAAAGAATCCATGAGGCGGATCAGGTATTGATTCTGGTTGATGGCTTAAGGATACCGATAGGCGACATCGTTGAACTGGAAAGTGAGTGCATTCGGGGGCTTCTTTGAGAGAAATTGAAAAGCTGTGTACAGTGTTTGCGCCAACATACGACTAATTTTATAAGTTATAACTGATAAAATTAGATTATATCAGTTGATTTTCAGTTGTAAATGGGATATACTGAGGTCAACGATAGAAAGGAGGCGTTCCAATCATGATCAAACGAGAACTGTATATGAACCGCATCCGTCCCTTCATTGGGGGCGAACTGATTAAGGTAATGACCGGCATTCGCCGCTCCGGTAAGTCGGTGATGCTGGAACTGATCAAAGAGGAACTGGCGGAGGCTGGTGTTGCCCCGTCTCAGATGATCTCAATCAATTTTGAAGATATGCGGTACTCCCATCTGCAGACCGCAACGGCTCTGCACGATGAGATCATAAAACGGGCAGAGGGCATCGAGGGAAAAGCGTATCTGTTTTTTGACGAGATCCAGGAAGTAGAGGGCTGGGAAAAGTGCGTCAATTCTTTGCGAGTGGCGCTGGACTGCGATATCTACATTACGGGCTCCAACGCAAAACTGCTGTCCGGTGAACTGGCCACTTATATTGGCGGACGGTATGTGGAGTTTGTGATTTACCCATTCTCCTTCGCTGAATTCCTGGAACTGTACCACACAATTGCACCAAGCGATTCGATCCAGCAATGCTTTCAAAAATATCTGCTGGCCGGAGGAATGCCCTATCTGGCCAACCTCCGGTATGAGGAAGAACCCTCCCGGCAGTATCTCACAGATCTATTCAATTCTGTGCAGCTCAAAGATATCGTAAAACGGAACAAGATTCGGGATATTGATTTGCTGGAGCGCATCATTGCGTATATGACCGCAAATGTCGGAACAGTTTTCTCAGCGTCCTCTCTGGCTAAGTTTTTCAAAAATGAGCAGCGGACTGTCGCGGCAGAAACCATCCTGAACTATGTGCGGTACTGCTGTGACGCATATCTCTTCTATCAGGTAAAGCGCCAGGACCTGCAGGGCAAGCAGATACTGGCCTCCAACGAAAAGTATTATATTGCGGATCACGGTATTCGGGAGGCTGTGTTCGGCGGGAACATGAAGGACATCAACCTGATCCTCGAAAACATTGTCTACATGGAACTGCTGCGACGGGGTTATGTTGTCACAGTAGGCAGAGCAGGAGAAAAAGAAATTGACTTTGTATGCGAAAAAAGAGGAGAAAAACTCTATGTGCAGGTAACATACCTGCTGGCCTCTGAAGATACGGTGAAACGGGAGTTCGGTGCATACGATGGCATCCAGGACAATTTCCCCAAGTATGTCGTATCCCTCGACGAGTTTGACATGAGCAGGAACGGGATCAAGCACCGGAATATCCGTGACTTCCTTCTGGCGGAAGAATGGAATTGAGAAAGCGGTAACATATCAGGGCGTGATTGGCGAGGAGGTGACGCATAAGTGAGTGGAAGCAGCCCGAAAAGCATATCAATATCAGGTGTCGAAACCGATATAACCATCGGCAAAGAACTGGCTGCCGTTGCGCAGAAATCAAAGGCACTGGCCTCACGCGACTGCTTTGAGCAACTGGAGATGTACCTCCACGGCAGAAGTCATGACCGCGTGTGTCTGCTCTTTGGCCTGCTCCAGACTGGAAAAAACACCATGCTCCGTCAGGCCATTGGCAGAATGACAAAGGAGGACTTGAGCCGTATCGCATACATCAAAGCCCGCAGGACTGACAATATGGCGATGATGAACCGGGATCTCAAGAAGTTGTTTAACGCGGGATTCCGATATGTGTTCATCGACGAGGTCACGCTGATGGAAGACTTTATTGACTCGGCTGCCCTCTTTTCCGATGTGTTCGCCACCATGGGAATGAAGATCGTCCTGTCTGGTACGGACTCCCTGGGCTTCTGGCTGGCAATGGATGAAGAATTGTATGACCGGGCCAAGTCCATCCACACGACCTTCATCCCATACCGGGAGTATAGCCGTCTGCTCGGGATCGACAGCATTGATGAGTACATCCGATATGGCGGCACACTACGCGCCGGAGAGCTGGCCTTTGACGATGAAGATGTGAATGCTCAGGATGCATCCTTCCGGGATGACGAGTCCACCCGAAGATACATCGACACGGCAATCTGCAAGAACATCCAGCACTCCCTGGCCTGCTACGAGTCGGGCGGGCATTTCCGCCACCTGTACTCTCTGTATGAAGCTGGAGAGCTGACCAGCGCCATCAACCGGATCATAGAGGATATGAACCACCGATTCCTGATCTCAGTGCTGACCGATGATTTTCTCTCCCATGACCTGCGGCTCACTGCCGCAAATCTGCGGAAAGAGCGTGACCCCGAAAAGCGCACAGAGGCGCTGGATGCCATTGATACAGAGGCGGTCACCCAGCGTTTGATGGAACTGCTGGATATCCGGAACAAGGAGGAGCAGTCCATCGGTATCACAACTGCTCACATCATAGAGATTAAGCAATATCTTACCGCGTTGGAGTTGATTGTGGATTGTCCCATTGAATCGGCGGACCCCGGAATTGAACCAGTGGAACATATTCTCTTCACACAGCCTGGAATGCGATATTGTCAGGCCCAGGCCCTTATCCATTCCTTGTTAAAGGATGAGCAGTTCTCGGCGCTCAGCGAATATGATAAAACGCAGATCACGGGCCGCATCCTTGAAGAAGTCCGTGGCCGGATGATGGAAGATATTGTGCTGCTGGAAACCATGAAGGCGGCCGACAAGGATCACCGTGTTTTCAAACTGCAGTTTGAGGCTGGCGAGTTTGACATGGTCATCTATGACCAGAAAGAAAACTCCTGTGAGATCTTTGAAATCAAACACAGCAGCAAACAGGTTCCCTTTCAATACCGGCACCTCGTCGATGAGGATAAATGCCAGAGGACGGAACGGCGGTTTGGTCCCATCCATGGGCGCTATATCCTGTACCGCGGCGAAGATGCGCAGATGGAAAATGGGGTCCAATACTGGAATGTAGAGAATTATCTGAAGGCTCTGCCAACATTGGATATCGTCCAAGTACAGGAAATCGGTATGCAGTCAATCGAACCTACTCTGTAAAAGGACTATCGCCACTAAGCAGTTACAATTAGAAATTGAAAAGCATCGGCTATCTTTTTAGGATAGCCGATGCTTTATTTTTAGGAGGATTACTATGAACAGGGTACTCAGAATCGACGAAGAAAAGCCTGAAATGCATATCTCGGTTCAGGGCTATAAGGTCACTCTCTGCTTTGCAGAAAAAGAAAATCCTGAAGTTGCTGTATTAGTAAAGCAGGCTCTCCTGAGCGCCTATGCAATGCCCCAGAAATAGAACGACTTGCTGAAGGTCTTGCATTCAGAAGATTTGATGAAGGGATGGTCAGTAAAATGGCTGAAAGAGTCTATTGCTTATACAGAGGTAAGGATCAGGAAAGCATTCTCATGCAGAAGAACGCCTGCCACGATTTTGCAGAGAAAAAAGGCTGGAACATTGTTGGCGAGGAGCAGGAGATCGGCGTGTCCGGCTATAAAGTCAGCACTGATGACCTTGTTAAGTTAAAGCGCATTAGAAAGGCTGCTGAGCAGGGTGAGTTTGATATCCTGCTGGTCTTTATGTATGACCGGCTGGGACGCAATCTCAACGAAACCCCATTCATCGCAGAGTGGTTTACCAAGAAGGGCATCCATGTTTGGAGCGTCTATGAGGGAGAGATCATAGACGGCGTTGATGCAGAACGCATGCTTGACTACATTCGCTTTTGGCAGACTGATGAGGCCCAAAAACTTTGAGCAAAGTACAGGATAACCCAACACACCAGCCCATTTACTGCAGATTTGTTTATAAAAAGATTATCAATTCCCCTGGCTATTCTGGCCGTAGTGTGAGATAATGGGTATGGCAAAAGCCGGGAACCTTGATAATCGAATAGAATGAATTGGGTGTCCGCCCTCTCACACAAAAAACATGAGAGGACGGATATCAATGGCTGAAAGAGTTTATTGTTTATACAGAGTTTCCACCAACAAGCAGGTCGATCACGATGAAAACAACCAGGCAGACATCCCTATGCAGAGAAAAGCCTGCCACGATTTTGCGGCGAAAATGGGCTGGGTCATCGTGGGCGAGGAGCAGGAAACTGGCGTATCCGGTTATAAAGTCAGCGCCGATGACCGTGATAAACTGCAGCTCATCAAGAAGTATGCAGAGCAGGGCAAGTTCGATATTCTGCTTGTCTTCATGTTCGACCGACTGGGCCGCAAGTCAGATGAAACACCCTTCGTTGTGGAGTGGTTTACTAAAAAGGGCGTCCGCGTCTGGAGCGTACAGGAAGGAGAGCAGCGGTTTGAGTCCCACACGGACCGCCTGACCAACTATATCCGTTTCTGGCAGGCCGATGGAGAGAGCCAGAAAACTTCGATGCGCACCAAAACGGCCCTTGGCCAGATGGTAGAGGAAGGCCGGTTCCGCGGTGGAAACGCACCATACGGGTACCGGCTGGAAAAGAGCGGCATCCTCAACAAGCGCAAACATGAGGTGTACATGCTGGTCATTGATGAGGACGAGGCCAGAGTCGTCCGGATGATGTTTGACCTCTGCATTTCGTCCGGTTACGGCAGATGGCGCCTTGCCAACTTCCTCAACGACCACGGGATCAAAAACCGGAAGGGACAAAACTGGCACGACGCCAGTGTGGGGGGCATCCTGCACAACCCGCTCTACAAGGGAATCCTTCGGAGCGGAGAAACCTATGCCGGCCCCTTTGAGGCCCTCCAGATCATCGCCCCAGACCAATTCGACCTGGCGCAGAAACTGATGCTGGAGCGGACCAATGAGCGGAAAGAGCGGCGCACAGTACCGCTGAATACCGCAGGCCAATCCCTGCTTTCCGGGAACATCTTCTGCGGCCACTGCGGAGGCCGGCTGGTGCTCACTACCAACGGGACAACCACCCGCCTTGCGGATGGGACGCCGGTCCATAAAAAGCGTATTCGCTATGTATGCTACAACAAGACCCGGCGCCGTCAGGAATGTACAGGACAGACTGGATACACAATGCACATTCTGGACGGGATCGTCACTGAGGTGCTGCATCAGGTCTTCGACAAGATGCAGGGAGCTTCCAACGACATGATTGTGGGAAGTGCGGTTCAAAAGCAGATGGCAATGATACGCTCGGAATTGCAGCGGGCCAGAGCCGAAAACACCAAGGCCAATAAGGAATATGAATCCCTCAAGTCCGAGGTGCTGAAGGCGATCCAAGGGAAAAGCGCCCTGCCGCAAGATGTGCTGACTGAAATGCTGGAGGATACCCGACAGAAGGTACTGTCCACCAGTGAACGAATCACGACCCTTACCGCAGAACTGAATGATGGAAACTCTAAGATCGAGGAGATGAAGGCCGAGTTCAACCGGATCGTGTCCTGGTCCAAGATTTTTGATGAAAGCCCGATGGAGGTCAAGAAAATGATCTGCGGCTACATCATCAAGAAGGTTTCGGTGTTCCGGGACTATAGGGTCAAGATTGAATTCAACATTAATGTGGAGCAGTTCCTGAATGGTATCGACAGCATCGACGAATGCGCTACCTATGAACTGCCCATGGCGCAATAAGCTCTCACCCTCGCCACGACCACGGCGAGGGGTACATATCGTAAAGGTATGTCCAGTTGACAACATATACCTTCTATGCTATACTGCAACTTGTCTCTCATCAATTGCCGGGGCGGGATATTCAAGCCCTTTCCCAAGCCATCAGGGGGTGCATACCCGATGGTTCGGGAGAGCGCTTGACTGGCAGTCAAGAGGTCAGCGGTTCGATCCCGCTAATCTCCACCACGAAAAACCTTGAAGCCGCAATGGTTTCAAGGTTTTTTCATGTCTATGGCAAATTGCACAAAGCTGTTTTTGTGTTGAATTTGTGTTGAATTACAAATTCTTTGCAATTTCTTTTATTAGTGGTAGATGCCTTGTCACGCCCCGCCGATGTCGACCGCCTTGGTGCCATCCTAAAAAATCCTATCTGCATTGTCTGATAGGAAAGGCGGGCCGTTATCCCATAGAATATCATAATACACCTCATATATTCCTCAGCCCTAATTCCCTGTTCGTAACAGCCCCTCGTCTTGACATCCGCTGCATTTCTACTCCGCCGTCAGCATGGTCTTGATCGTCTTTTTTTAGTTCAGCAGCCAAGTCAGATTCAGCTCCCACCGCTTGAGTGTGATGTCCGGCTTGACTCGTTCCCCGTGGAAGTCACTGCCGCCAGTGACGTGGAGGTCGTATCTCCGCGCCAGTTCCAGATAAAACGCGGTCTGCTCTGGCGTATGGCGCGGGTAAAAGCATTCAATGGCTTCCAAGCCGCTGTCCTTTAGCTGACGGATAAGGGCCTCTAACCGCTCATCATCCAGCCCCAACTGATAGGGGTGAGCCAAAGCAGCGCGACCGCCATCGGAACGGATGGCGGCGATGCAGTCCCGGGCGGAAACCTTGAAACGCTCTATCTTTTGATATTCGTCTGTGTCCAAATACCGATCAAAGACCTCTCGGTTGGTCGAGACATAGCCGTGGCGCACCATCACCTGAGCGAAATGGGGGCGGGCAATTACAGCGTTACCCGCCAGTTCCTCCACCTCGTCCAGAGAGATGATGCCCCCCCGTTCACGAAGGAAATCAATTATGCGGCACAGCCCTCCACGGTTTACTTTACCCTAATCTGCTTCTTTTGTGCGCATTAAAACGCATTAGGGAATACGCAAGGACTAGCGCTTGACTTTTTACGTATAATAGAATATAATTGTATTGCAAACCAATACAATTATATTTGAAAGGAGCGCTTTTATGTCTACAAGTGTTATGCAGGTGCGTATTGACGATGATCTCCGCGCCAAGGCTGCCGCTGTCTACGATGAACTCGGCATCGACCTTCCCACCGCTATCCGAATGTTTTTGAAACGCTCTGTCGTGGTAAATGGCGTTCCCTTTTCCATGACGCTGCCCAAGCAGGAATACAGAGCTGAGCGGGCGATCCGCGCCGTGCAAAGCCTGAGTGAAGCCGCACAGCAGAACGGCACGGCCGATATGTCGCTGGATGAGATCAATGCTGAAATTGCAGCGTCCCGGGCTGACCGGGCGTCAAGAAATGCTCGGAACGGAGCATAACCATGAAATACTATGTTGTGCTTGATACGAATGTAGTAGTTTCCGCTCTGTTTAACATTTCCTCCGTTCCCGGTATTATTCTGCAAGAAGCTCTTGCGGGGCGTGTAATTCCTCTGCTGCATGAGGATATTCTGGACGAATACAACGATGTTCTGCACCGCCCTAAATTTAAGTTTGACCGCCGGGACATCGAAATTGCGCTGACAGGCTTGATTAAGCGAGGTATCTTTTTGGATGCTGCCACGATTGAGGACTATGTCCCCGACCCCGATGATGCAATTTTCTATGAGGTGGTTATGGAAGCAAGAGAAACTACCGACGCTTATCTTGTAACCGGCAACATCAAGCATTTCCCGGTCAAGCCCTATGTGGTCACACCAAAAGAGATGCTGGAAATCCTGAACGAAAATGAACGCTGATTAGATTATTTCATCGTGGCATTGTTAGAGAGGCACCTCAGAGATGAGGTGTCTCTTGCTATATTTGTCAGCAGTTTCAGCCGATGATCCAAAACGGCCCGCCGGCGCCGGCACGTCTGCTGGCCTCGTTCAGAATGATGGACAGCTCCCAGACTTTTTGACTACGCCGGTAACTGGCGGGATCAGCCACAAGGATCTTTTCATCCTGCACGCCCCGCAGCACGATAAAATGTCCGGACTTTGTAAAATGCCCCTTGGTCATCAGGGCCACGACCAGCTTTCCGTCTGCCAGGGCATCCAGAATGCGCTGTGGTTCCGAAGCGGTACACCCTTCAACGGAAAGTCCTCACGCCTGTGCTGCGCCGGGGATCAAAGTGTGGTAGGAGCCGCTTTTGCTGCACCAATAGCCATGCTCATAGGCCCACCGTGCCATTTGGACCGGGTCAACCGTCTCACTGGTCAGTGAGGAAACCACAATAGCCATGGAAGTTGGCCCGCAGCCATACCCCCCAATATGGTCAGTGCCATAAGGCTGATTGGCATAGCGTTCATCCAGCTGGTTGAAGTAGATGACCTCTGTTTCCCCATCGGTAAAGCGCACATCGCCAAGAGCTGTAATGGTGTTGGTGGAGGGAGCGTATTGGAACAGGCCGTCGCCAAGAAACAGGCTGAGGTTTTCCGCATAATTTTCCGCCAGGCCTTTCTGTTCGTCAGTCAGCGCAAAGATGGCGTCCGCAAAGTAGGCTTCACCATTATAGCGGATCGTGTAGATGTACCATGTCTCCGCCGTATCTTCATCGCCGTTCTCCTCCGCAGGGACAGTACGCACCTCCATCGTTCGGCTGAAGCTGTAAAGGTGCGTGAGGCCCGCACGCAAGATCTGCTCCATGTCGGTGAGGGAGATGGCGGCAAAGTCCAGATTTTTCGCCGCGCAGTATTGAGAAATAAACAGGTTGGCATTGCTGATGAGATCCCCCTCATAGGGATTGACTACTTCATAGTGATCCCCGCCTGTTCCGGCGAAATCGTTGGCGATGCGCTCCTGTACATTCTCAATGCCTTCTCCGAGAATCTGATTGATTGCAAAGGCAGCCTGATTCATATTTTCCGTAATGGCCGCATTATCGTTAAGGATCGGCTGCCCAGCTGCTCCGGACACTCCGCTGTCCGTCAGGCTTCCGAAGGCAAGCCCCGGCAGGGGCTTGAGCTGTATGGTATCGCTCCACATCCCACTGGATCGGCTCCATGCCGATGGAGCGAATGGCGGAGATCACATGGTCGTCATACTCGCCGAAGGGGCAGCGAATAAGCGTCGGACGAGCCCCTGTGAGCGCCTCGAGCTTATCGTTGCAGGTATTCACATCTTTGATGATCTGCTCCGCCGTCAGAGAATTGTAGTGGTCGTGTGCGTTGGAATGGTTCATCAGCTCGCAGCCGCTGTCTACGATGGCCTTGGCCTGCTCCGGATACTGGTCCGCTCAGTTGCCGACCACGAAAAAGGTCGCCTTGACGCCGTAGTCCGCGAGTACATTCAGGATCTTCTGCGTGTTGTCCGCCCCCCCATGCGGCATCAAAGGAAATGCTGCACACCTTCTAATCGCGTTCCACGCAGTAGATGGGCAGCTGGCGCGTCGCAACTGACGCCCGCACGGCAGCGGGCGCATTCACAGCACCGAAAATGGCTGCCGCAGCCAGCAGCGCAGCGCCAACTGTCAGTGTTTTGCGCCGCAGGACAAGAAATCGCGGCCGCGGCACCTCCCTCTTCCCGCGCTTCTCTCTCCGCTTAAAATACAAAAACATCCGCATATCCTCCCCATTTTATTTTGGTAGAGGGTATGCGATAATTTTTTCTTTCATGCCGTGGACGCTGTGTACCTCATTCGGATTTTTCAAGCTCGGTTCTCCATTTGAGTGCGGAATGGCCCCGTCTCCGCAGGTACCGCAGTCCTTTTTGCACCGCTTTTCGCTATATTGTTTAATTTCTGTCATTGACAAGGTGAATATTTTTGTATATAGTAATAAGACACCCTGGCAATACATCGTAAAAATGAAATTGGAGGTTCCGCATGAAAAGATTCCTGAGTATCCTGCTCGCTATGGTCATGGTGCTTTCGCTCGTGGCCTGCGGCGACAAGAAGACCCCTGACACGCCCGACACCCCCGACACTCCCGACACTCCCGACAAGCAGGAGGAGACCATCCACATCGGTATCGTGACCGGTTCCGTTTCTCAGTCTGAGGACGACCGCCGCGGCGCCGAGGCCTTCCAGCAGCTCTACGGTGAGGAGAACGTCACCCTCGTGACCTATCCCGATAACTTCACCGAAGAGCTGGAGACCACCATCCAGTGCATCGTCAACCTGTCCGACGACCCCGACATGAAGGCGATCATCGTCAACCAGTCCGTCCCCGGCACGACCGAGGCCTTCCGTAAGATCAAGGAGCGCCGCCCCGACATCCTCTGCATCGCCGGTGAGGCGCATGAGGACCTGCCCGAGATCGGCTCCGCTGCCGACCTCGTGTGCAACAACGACTTCGTTGCCCGCGGCTACCTCATCATCCGCACCGCGCATGAGCTTGGCTGCGACACCTTCGTTCACATCTCCTTCCCGCGCCACCTCGCTTACGAGACCATGAGCCGTCGTATCGCCGTCATGAAGGCGGCCTGCGAGGAGTTCGGCATGAAGTTCGAGATGGAGACCGCTCCCGACCCCACCTCTGACGTCGGCGTTGCCGGTGCTCAGGCTTACATCCTCGAGAAGGTTCCCGAGTGGGCGAGCAAGTACGGCGAGAAGGCCGCTTACTTCTGCACCAACGACGCGCATACCGAGCCTCTGCTCAAGCAGCTGCTCGAGTACGGCGGCTACTTCATTGAGGCCGACCTGCCCTCCCCGCTGATGGGCTATCCCGGCGCTCTGGGCATCGACCTGACCGCTGAGGCGGGCGACTTCCAGAAGATCCTTGCCAAGGTCGAGGCCGCCATCTGCGAAAAGGGCGGCGCGGGCCGCTTCGGCACCTGGGCGTACTCCTACGGCTACGTCACCTCCGCCGGCCTTGCCCAGCACGCCATGAACGTCATCAAGGGCGAGAGCGAGCTTGCCGACATCGACGATATCGCCAAGGCCTATCACCAGTTCTCCCCCGATGCCTCCTGGAACGGCTCCAACTACACCAACGCCACCACCGGCGTCAAGGCCGACAACACCTTCCTGGTCTATCAGGATACCTACATCATGGGCGATCCGGGCTGGTTCATGCACGCCACCGAGGTCGAGGTCCCCGAAAAGTACTTCACCGTTAAGTAAGCCTTCGGCTCACTGACGAACATCAAAAAAACAGGGGGGAGGAAAATCCTCCCCCCTGCTTCTTTTAGGTAGGGTATAGCTTATGGAAAATAACAACGCTCCTCTGTTGGAGATGCGCAGCATCAAAAAGGACTTCTTCGGCAATCAGGTCCTCACAGATATCAGCTTTACGCTCCGCGAGGGCGAGGTGCTCGGCCTTGTCGGCGAAAACGGTGCGGGCAAGAGCACGCTGATGAAGATCCTCTTCGGCATGGACGTCATCCGCGAGACCGGCGGCTACGGCGGAGATGTTCTCATCAACGGTGAAAAGGTCACCTTTAATACCCCCTTTGACGCACTGGCAGCCGGTATCGGCATGGTGCATCAGGAGTTTTCTCTGATCCCCGGCTTTACGGCGACGGAGAATATTCTGCTCAACCGTGAGCCCCAGAAGAAAAATGTCATCTCCGAGGTGTTCGGCAGCCGTCTGAACACGCTCGATTATAAGGAGATGGACCGCAGTGCAGCGGCAGCCATTGAAAAAATGGGCGTCCACATCGACGCCAACATGGTCATCAGCGATATGCCGGTCGGCCATAAGCAGTTCACGGAGATCGCGCGCGAGCTGAGCAAGGAGCATCTCAAGCTGCTTATTCTTGACGAGCCGACCGCCGTTCTGACGGAAAAGGAGGCCGCGGCGCTGCTCGATTCCATCCGCAGCATGTCGGCGCGCGGCATCGCGGTCATCTTCATCACGCACCGCCTGCAGGAGATTCTGGATGTGTGCGACAAGGTCATCATCATGCGCGACGGCCATGTGGTGAAGGATACTCCGGCGAAGGAAACGGACGTTTCCGACATCACAAGGTGGATGGTCGGCCGCAGCGTGGACCTCTCCGCTGCGCAGGATGTGGTCGATCACTCCGGCGCCAAGACCATCATGTCCATCCGCAAGCTCTGGGTCGATATGCCCGGCGAGATCGTGCGCAACGTCGATCTCGATATCCGCGAGGGCGAGATCCTCGGCATCGGCGGCCTCGCCGGTCAGGGCAAGCTCGGCATTCCGAACGGCGTTATGGGCCTTTATGAGGCGGGCGGCACCGTCGAGTTCGACGGCAAGCCCATTCCGCTCAACGCTCCCCGCCGCTGTCTCGACGCGCAGCTTGCCTTTGTGTCGGAGGACCGCCGCGGTGTGGGCCTGCTGCTCGACGAGTCGCTGGAGTGGAACATTGCCTTCCCGGCCATGCAGATCCACGATAAGTTTCTCAAGAGCCTGTTTGGCGGCCTTGTGAAATGGCGCGATGAAAAGGCCATCCGCGCCGTGACCGACCGTTACATTGACGAGCTGAAGATCAAGTGCACCAGCTCGAAGCAGAAGGCCAAGGAGCTCTCCGGCGGCAACCAGCAGAAGGTTTGCCTTGCCAAGGCATTCGCGCTCGAGCCGAAGTTCCTCTTTGTCTCCGAGCCGACCCGCGGCATCGACGTCGGCGCGAAATCTCTCGTGCTCGACGCGCTCAAGAGGTTCAACCGCGAGAGCGGGATCACCGTTGTGATGATCTCATCTGAGCTGGAGGAGCTGCGCATGACCTGCGACCGCATCGCCATCGTCTCCGGCGGCCGGATCGCCGGCATCCTGCCGGCGACCGAATCCTCCGAGGCGTTCGGTATGCTGATGGTCAGTCAGGTCAAATAAGGAGGGCAGATATGGATAATACAACAAACAGCCTTGCCGAAAAGAGCAGGCTCCGCCAAATGATCGACAGCTACGGCGTCCCCCGCATGATCATCACCGGCTTTCTGCTGCTGATGTTCGTGCTCGTGCCGTTCGCGGGCGTGGACTTCGCAACGCAGATCAGCAACGTTATCAACCGCTTTAGCTGGAACGCCATCATGGTGCTGGCAATGGTCCCGATGGTCCACTCCGGCTGCGGCCTCAACTTCGGCCTGCCGCTCGGTATCATCTCGGGCCTTCTGGGCGCGACGCTGTCCATCGAGCTTGGCTTCACGGGTCCGATGAGCTTCGTCATGGCCATCGCGATCGCGACGCCGTTTGCGCTGCTGCTCGGCGGCGGCTACGGCTGGCTGCTCAACAAGATCAAGGGCGGCGAGATGATGGTCGCGACCTACGTCGGCTTCTCCTCCGTCTCCTTCATGTGCATGATGTGGCTGCTGCTGCCGTACAAGAAGCCCGAGATGGTGTGGGGCTTCTCCGGCTCCGGCCTTCGTACCACCATCTCCCTCGAGGGCTTCTATGACCGCGTGCTGGCGGACATTCTCTCCATCGACCTCAACCGCTTCGGCATCAACCTCGTCATTCCGACCGGCAGTCTGATCTTCTTCGCGATCCTTGCTTTCCTAATGTGGGCATTCCTGCACACCAAGACCGGCACCGCGATGACCGCCGTCGGCTCCAACCCTTCCTTTGCCAAGGCAGCGGGCGTCAGCATCGACAAGATGCGCCTCATTTCCGTCGTCCTTTCCACCTGGCTGGGCGCGGTCGGCATCCTCGTCTATGAGCAGGGGTTCGGCTTCATCCAGATCTACACCGCCCCGCTCAAGATGGCATTCCCGGCGGTCGCCGCCATCCTCATCGGCGGCGCGAGCGTCAACAAGGCGAGCATCGCCAATGTCATCATCGGCACGTTCCTCTATCAGGGTCTTGTCACCATGACGCCGACGGTCATCAACTCCTTGATCCACCTTGACATCAGCGAGATCATTCGTATCATCGTCTCCAACGGCATGATCGTCTACGCGCTGACCCGTAAGATGGGAGGGAAGAAGTAAGTATGAAAAAGATCAACAACAATCTTCCTCGCGGCGGCGCCGAATGGGGCCGCGCGCTGCGCAGGTTCCTGAGCGACAACATCGTGCCCATCATGTTCGTTCTGATCTGCGCCTACTGCATCCCGCGCGCGGACCTCTCGTGGAACTATCTGCTCAATGAGGGCATGACCCGTCTGGGCCGCAACGCCTTCCTCATCCTGAGCCTGCTCATCCCCGTTATGGCGGGCATGGGTATGAACTTCGGCATGACGCTCGGCGCGATGGCAGGCCAGATCGGATTGATCTTTGCCGCCGACTGGCAGGTCTGGGGCATCCCCGGACTGATCCTCGCGGCGATCATCTCCATTCCCATCTCCGTTCTGCTCGGCATCATGATCGGCAAACTCCTCAACCGCGCCAAGGGTCGCGAGATGATCACGAGCTACATGATCGCCTTCGCCATGGACGGTGTGTACCAGTTCTTTGTGCTCTTTATGATGGGTCCCGTCATTCCCATCATCCACAATACGCTCAAGCTCCCGCGCGGCTACGGTATCCGGAATACGGTGAGCCTGCTGAATATGCGCCAGAGCTTGGATAACCTGCTGGCGGTCAGCGTCGGCGGAGTGAAGATCCCCGTGCTCACGCTCATTATCATTGCCGCCGCCTGCCTCTTTATCCTCTGGTTCCGCCGTACCAAGCTCGGTCAGGATATGCGCGCGGTCGGTCAGGATATGGAGGTCGCGCGCGACGCGGGCATCAACGTCGAGCGCACCCGCGTGATCTCTATGGTCATCTCCACCGTGTTCGCGGGCTTCGGCATGATCATTTATTTGCAGAACGTCGGCAACTTCCCCACCTATACCGCCCATACCCAGATCGGTATGTTCTCCATCGCGGCACTGCTCGTCGGTGGTGCGAGCGTGGAGAAGGCGAGCATCAAGAACGTGTTCCTCGGCGTTATCCTGTTCCACACCATGTTCATTGTGGCGCCGCGCACCGGCACGGTCATCACCGGCGACTCGATGATCGGCGAATACTTCCGCGTGTTTGTGTCCTACGCGGTCATCACCATCGCGTTGGTCATGTATGAGGCGAAGAAGCGCAAGGCTAAGAGCGCGGCTGGCTTGCAGCTTGCAGCCGACCAGCTGGCAGAAGAGGAGGCGAAGGCAAAATGAAGAATAAGACCTCCAATCGCAGACTGATCTTCCAGCTCGCGGCAGTCGTCGTGCTCATTGTCATCGCCTATGCCATGACGATCGTCGGCCGCGGCCACACCGTGTATCTCGACAACAAGAAGTTAGAGTACAACGGCAAGACCTACGATACGCCGTACAAGGTCGTCGTTCTTGTGGACGGCGAGCAGGTCGCCAAGCTCTATGACCGCGAGCGCGGCAGCGCGACCTGCATCGGCCAGAAGTTCACGGTGACGCTCGAGATCACCGAGAAGAAGGGCGGCAGCGAGACGACGCAGACCTACACGATCCCCCTGCCTAAGAATATGGACGGCATCATCATCAACCTGCCCGCCTACCTCGCGGGACTGGGTGAGGACGCCTATCTGACGGAGTTCATCCCGTCGCCCGACGCGGAGATCGTCGAGGAGGACACCCCCTCCGGCGACGACTTCGGCATGGACGATATGACGATGGACGAGGTACCTGTCGGCTAACCGAACAATCACCACACAGCCCATGCGTTTCGCATGGGCTGTGTGCGCACTGAAAAGGAGGAAGGCAGCATGGCTGCATTAAACGGGCTGAAGCCCGAGAAGGTATTTGAATATTTTGAGAAGCTCTGCTCCGTGCCGCACGGCAGCGGCAACACGAAGCTCATCAGCGACCTGTGCGTGGGCTTTGCCAAGGAGCTTGGGCTGAGGTACCGCCAAGAGGCGTGCAACAACCTTATCATCTGGAAGGACGGCTCCGTGGGCTATGAGCAGTCCGAGCCGATCATTTTACAGGGTCACATCGACATGGTCTGCGCCAAGACGGACGAGTGCGCGAAGGACATGGCGGCAGAGGGTCTTGACCTGCGCACGGACGGCGAGTGGGTCTGGGCGGATCAGACCTCGCTCGGCGGCGACAACGGCATCGCCGTGGCGATGATCCTCGCCATCCTTGCCGACGATACGCTCCCCCATCCGCCGCTTGAGGCGGTTTTCACCGTCGATGAGGAGGTCGGCATGGGCGGCGCTTTCGCGCTCGACTGCTCCGACCTCAAGGGAAAGAAGCTCTTGAACCTCGACTCCGAGGAGGAGGGCATCTTCACGGTGTCCTGCGCGGGCGGGATGCGCGCGGATTGCACGCTTCCCGGCAAGCGCGAGCCGCTCGGCGGCGAGAGCTGCTACGCCGTGACGCTCTCCGGCTTGCAGGGCGGCCACTCCGGCGGCGACATTGACAAGGGCCGCGGCAGCGCGAACGCGCTGATGGGCCGCGTGCTCTACTCCGCGATGGAGCAGCTCCCCGGCCTGCGCCTCGCGGCAATACAGGGCGGCAGGTTCGACAACGTGATCTGCTCGCGCTGCGACGCGGTCATCGCCGTCCCCGCGGGGAAGGAGGCGGACCTTGAGCAGTTCATCCGCGGCTTTGACGCGACGCTCAAAAATGAGTACGCCGGCTGCGACGCGGGCGTGACGCTCGAATGTGCCAAGACCGAGGCGGCTTCCGCCGTCAGCGCGGAGACTACCTCCGTCATGCTCCACACGCTCCTTGCGCTGCCGCAGGGCGTGGAGGAGATGAGCGCGGACTTCCCCGGTCTGGTGCAGACCTCCCTCAACCTCGGCGTGATGCATTTGACGGAGGACGGACTGCATTTCTCCTACTCCATCCGCTCCTGCATTGCCTCGCAGAAGGCGATGCTTGCTCAGCGCGTCCACGCCATCGTGGAGTTTGCGGGCGGCACGGTCTCCGAGCGCGGCAATTATCCCGGCTGGCAGTACGCACGCGATTCCAAGCTCCGCGAGCTGGTGCTTGACGTCTACCGCGACCTTACCGGCACGGAGGGCAAGATCGAGGCGACGCACGGTGGACTGGAGTGCGGGATCTTCATTGAGAAGATTCCCGGTCTCGACGCCATCTCCCTCGGGCCCGAGCTGCACGACGTTCATTCCGTGCGCGAGCGGCTGAGCGTGCCCTCCACCGAGCGCGTCTACGAGCTGGTGTGCGAGGTCCTGCGCCGCAGCAGGTAAGCCGAAAGCCCTGCGGGCATAAATAATCTCCACCACGAAAAACCTTGAAACCACAACGGTTTCAAGGTTTTTTGCATATGGTTTACAGTATACAGCAAAAGCGGCAGAGCCAAAAGGCTCTGCCGCTTTGTCGCATCTTAAAAGGGAAAATCCGCTCTGCCGTCGGCGCACCGGAGGGCCGGCCCGCAGGGCTTCATTCGGAAAGGAGCATACGGTCGTTATCGAGCGTCCTGCCCATGCCCGCGCGGAAGCGCTCAACGAGATCCTCCACCGTCATGCCGGCGCGTTCCGTACCCGCGACGTCGAGCACGATGCCGCCGTCCGCCATCATCAGCGTGCGGTTACCGAGCGCGAGAGCCTGCGTCATGTTGTGCGTCACCATCAGACAGGTGATGTGATGCTCCGCCACGATGCTCTGCGTGAGCGCGAGCACCTTTTCCGCCGTGCCTGGGTCGAGCGCCGCCGTGTGCTCGTCGAGCAGCAGCAGCTCCGGCGGCACCATCGTCGCCATCAAAAGCGTCAGCGCCTGCCGCTGACCACCCGAGAGCAGGCCGACGGGCTGGCCCAGCCGGTCCTCCAGCCCCATGTCGAGCTGCGCGAGCTGGGCGCGGAAAAGCTCGCGGTCCTTCGCCGTGATGCGGCTGAACGGATTGCCGTGCGCCGCGCGCAGATACGCGAGGGCAAGATTTTCCTCAATGCTCATGTGCGGCGCGGTGCCGCGCAGCGGGTCCTGAAACAGCCGCCCAATGACACGGCTGCGGTCGTGCTCGCGTGTAAAGGTAATGTCCTTGCCATTTAGCAGAATACGGCCCTCGTCCACATAAAAGCTGCCTGCGATGGCGTTGAAAAGCGTGGACTTGCCCGCGCCGTTTGAGCCGATAACGGTGACGAAATCGCCCTTCTCGAGATGGAGCGACAGATCGGTAACGGCGCGCTTTTCGTTCACCGTTCCGACGTTGAAGGTCTTGGAGATGTGTTGAATGTCCAGCATATCAGTTGCCCCCCTTCCCTTTTGCCGCGGCCTTGCGGCGCTGGAACGCCGCCCACCTTTGGATGCTCGGCGCGGCGATGGCCAGCGCCACGATGATCGCCGTGAGCAGCTTCAGGCACTCCACCGGCACGATCTTCGTGTAGAACACGACCGCGTAGATGAAGCGGTAGATCAGCGAGCCGACGAGCGCGGCGAGCACGCCGCGCGTCATGCTGCGGCGGCCGAGCACCGTTTCGCCGATGATGAGACAGGCAAGGCCGATGACGACGATGCCGGTACCGGAGTTGATGTCCACGGTCTTCTGATACTGGCCCACTATCGCGCCGGCAAGGCCGGTCATGGCATTGGCAAGGCAGAGGCCGACGGAGATGGTGAACGCGGGATTCAGCGACGACGCGCGCACCATGTCGGGATTATCGCCCGTCGCGCGGAGCGACAGGCCGAGATGCGTACCGAGGAAAGCGCGCAGCAGCACCGCCGCAAGTCCGGTAACGATGACCGCAAGCAGCAGCTCATACCATGTCCCGCCGATGCCAGCGTCGCGCGCCAGCGTGAACACGGTGTCGGAGCCGAGCAGGCTTTGATTGGCCTTCCACCCCATCGCCATGAGATTCACGGTGTAAAGTCCCGTATTCGTCACGATGCCCGCGAGGATGCTCGGCACGCCGAGGTTTGTCTGCAAAAAGGCGGTGACAAGTCCCGCGCACGCGCCGGCGAGCATCGCCGCGGGGATGGCGAGGAACGGATGTCCCGCCGCCGTCAGGCTGACGGACACCGCCGCGCCGAGAACGAAGCAGCCGTCCGTCGTGAGGTCGGCAATGTCGAGGATGCGGTAGCTCAGAAACAGCGCCAGCGCGACCGGCGCGTACAAAAAGCCCAGCTCCAGGGCGGTCTGCGTGATGATGAGCATGGGGTCGCTCTCCTTTCAGGCTTCGGCCCTCCGACCTTCGTCGGAGGGCTTCCGCGTTGTTGTTTCGGTTCAGTCCTTGGTGGTGCTCACTTCCACGACGGTGCCCATGCTGTCGAAGCAGGAATACTCGGCCTGCTTGCCGATCATAGCCGCGGTATCGGTGTTGACGGTGATGATGCCGCCGTCCATGAGGTAGTAATCCTCCATGCCGCTCATGCCCTCAGCCATGGCCTTGAGGGCGAGGTCGGCGGTCCTTGTGCCGAGGTCGGTGTAGTTCACGCCGCAGGTGGCGTAGGCGCCGTTGCGGACGAAGGAGTCCGCGCCGGTGTAGTGCGGGATGCCGTTGATGGCAAAGTCCTCAGCGATGGCCATTTCCGCCGCCATGATCACGTTGTCGGTCGGGGTGAACACGGCGTCCACACCGGCGGCGATGAGCGCGGAGGCGGCGGCGACGACCTCGTCGTTGGTGTTCGCGGTCTGCTCGACGTACTCGATGCCCTTTGCGTCAAGGTATGCCTTTGCGTCCGCGACGGGCTTGCTGGAGTTCGGCTCATTGAGGGAGTAGAGCAAGCCAACCTTGGCGACGTTCGGGTTCTGAGCGAACATCATATCCATGATGAACTCGGTGTTGAGCGCGTCGCTCGTGCCGGTGACATAGTCGATGCCGGTGAGCTTGGCGGTCTCAGGGTCGGAAACTGCGGCGTAGACCACAGGAGTCTTCGCGTCCTCGGCGGAGAGCGCGGCGATCTGCGCGGCGGTGGTGGCGATGGGAACGATGGCGTCCACGCCGTCGGCGATGGCCTGATCGGCAAGCTGCTTGAGAATGGTCTGGTCGCCCTGGCCGGAGGTGATCTCGTACTCGATGGTCACGCCGTTGTCGGCGGCAATCTTATCCAGCTCGGCGGTGACGGCGTTCGCGATCTCGTCGAGGGATGCGTGGTCGAGCTGCTTGATCACAGCCACCTTATAGGTCTTGGCCTCCTCTGTGCTGTTGTCCGGCTGGTCGGCCGACGGGGTGTCCTTTGCGCCGCAGGCGGCGAGGGACAGCGTCATCGCGCCGGCAAGAACGAGGGTCAGAAGCTTTTTCATCATGTTGTTTTTCATTTTGGTTTTCCTCCAATATATTTGATTTTGGGCGGCAGATGAAGCTCTGTCTTGCCGGAACAGAGCGGGGAAAAAGAAAAAGACCTTCATCCCACCTACATGGGACAAAAGTCGTTGAACTTCTGCGATACCACCCAAATTGACGTTATCAAACGCCCGCTCGCTTACGCGCACCATCATACGCGCCCCGATGGATAACGGGTGGGATACCCGTCGGTCTCTACTCGGCTTTCGCCTTTTGATCCGCCCTCCGAAGTCCATTCACCGACCGTCCGCCGCCCCGATCACACCATCCGGGACTCTCTGAAGGCTTGCCTGCATCGGCTACTTCTCTCCGTCATTGGTTTTACCGCTTTAACTTGTTGTAGCGTATTATAGCACGCACGCTTCCATTGTCAAGCCCCTTTCCGCAAAATTTTTTCTTCTCTCCGTTTTGCGCAAAAGGGCTCCCGCCTCCCCCGCACAAAGTCGGCAGAATGGGCAAAAGCCCACGGCCCTTTGACCGTCGGCTTTTTGCCCCGCGCCGCGGAGGCTGCGCGCCGTCTCCGTCAGAATCGCAGATTTGTATCCTTCACAAAGTTCTGCACGCCGTAGAGCACCAGCGCGTCGGTGATACCGTTCTCTTTGGCGTACTCCGCTACATCGCCCTTGAAGAAGCGGAGGTCGAGGACATGAACTTCCGCATAGTCCTCCACGGGGAATTGGGAAAAGGTGTTGCCGTAGGAGTCTTTAATAAGCAGGAGCTTGCCGTTCTTTCCGCTGCCCTCAATGACGGTCTGTGCCTGGTTGGAGTTCAGAAACACGGCGTATTGGTCGCTGCCGGACAGGTATTTCCGCTCGTAGATGCTGTCCGTCTCATACTGACCGTTGTTGTAGGACACACTTCTATTTATGTGCTTATACCATGCGGTGATCTCCTCGGCGGGGACAGAGGGCAGCGGGACTTTATTCCAAATTGTACCGTAGAAATCACCGCAGAGTACTTCCTGCGTCCATTCGCCCGCCGTAGGCTCAATACCGCGCCACGCACAATAGGCATAGTAGGCCCCAAGGCTCGTCCAATGGTGGTCGGTACGGTAATAGATGTTCTCGCTGCTATGAGCGGCGAGAGTAAAAAACACGTCTGTTGTGTCAACGCCTGCGTCGGTCAGCACTTGCAGAATAGCGGCGTAGTCTGCCACAGGAGCATGGGCAGGGAGCTTATCCGTCAACACCTGCGCCGCCATAGGGACAAGGATCGTATTCATAGAAACGCCCTCTGCCGCCAGTTTTTCCTGTAAATCAGCAAGGGCGGCTGCGTTGGCGGCAAGCTGCTTTTTACTATAAGATGTAAACTTGTCCATCAGGTACTGATCTTTGCAGAGATAGACGCCGCTGCTTTCCCGTTTGCCGACGGCTAACTCCATGTAGGTTTTCATCGTGACCCAGCTATCCCGCAGGGGAACTTGATCGGTAAGATACTTTTCCAGTTTGCCACTAAACTTGCCGGAGATAAAGTCGGCAATAGTAAATTGCGGCTTTTGCGTCAAAGTGCGCTTTTCTCTTTCGGAGTAATAGCGATCAGGCAACAGCAATCCGGCAAGAGTAGAAACCGCCAGCAGCAGGCAGAAAAAAGAGGTAATGATTTTATTTCGCATTTTTCTCACCTCAGAATCGGAAGTACAGGAACGGATTATAGCTGCCGCTGACAAGATAGGCCGCAGCCATCACCAGCACACAGGCAAGGCCGCCGCAGTCAACCACGGTCAGCGCCCGCTGCCCCAGCCGTGTGCCGATCTTTTCATAAAAGCGTTTTCCCAGCGGTGTGGCTACCAAAGCACAGATTGCCAACATCGGCCCATAAGTCAGCAGCAAATACAGACTACTGCTGTCGAACAGCATGCCGGAGAGCATGGCCTTGCACCATGCGGCTCCTTTGCTGATTTCTGTGAACGCAAAGAGTGTCCAGCTGATCGTTACCAGCACCAGCGCGTAGATATGCCGCAATACGGCGGGCAGCCTTTTGAGCCAGCGCAATAGGAACAGCTTTTCCAGCACCAGCAGTATTCCGAAATACACGCCCCATAGGACAAAGTTCCAGCTTGCCCCGTGCCAGAAGCCCGTCAGCAGCCAGACGATAGCAATATTGCTGAGCTGCTTTGCAAGGCCGCCCTTGTTGCCTCCCAGCGGGATATAGACATAATCCCGGAACCATGTCCCCATGGAGATATGCCAGCGCCGCCAGAAATCGGTAATACTGTCGGCAAGAAACGGATAGTTGAAGTTTTCCAAAAATCGGAACCCCAGCATCCGTCCAAGGCCGATGGCCATGTCGGAATAGCCGGAAAAGTCGAAATAGATCTGGAAGCCGTAGGCGATGACGCCCAGCCACGCCGTCAGCACCGTGGGAGCAGCCTGCGCGGATGCTGCCTCCCACAAAAGACCGATGTTATTTGCCAGCAGTACCTTTTTCCCGATACCACAGGCGAAGCGTTTCGCCCCATCGGCAAAGAGGTCAGCGGTGCAATCCCGGTGCTCCAGCTCGTCCGCTACCGTCTGGTAGCGGACGATGGGGCCCGCAATCAACTGAGGGAATAATGTTACATACGCGCCGAAATTGATGATATTCTTCTGCGCTTTTGCCTCGCCCCGGTAGACATCAATGGTGTAACTCATGGTCTGGAACGTATAGAAACTGATGCCGATGGGCAGCGGCAGATTCGGCTGGGGGAGCTCCGTGCCGAACAAGGAATTGACCGTGTCGATCAGGAAGTCACTGTATTTGAATACGCCCAGCAAGCCAAGGTTTACACAAACCGACACCAGCAGCGCGATCTTTGCTCCCCGCTGTTCCCTGTGCCGCTCTACCATCTGTCCGCAGGTGTAGTCCAATGCGGTGGAAAACAGCATCAGCGCCACATAGACCGGCTCACCCCATGCGTAAAACAACAGGCTGAACAGAAACAGTGTACCGTTGCGCCATTTCTGTGGGACAAGGAAATACGCCAGCAGACACGGCGGCAGAAAGCATTGCAGAAATGTCAGGCTGGAGAAAACCATAGTTAGCCGCCAAGCACCGGATCGTTGTTACCTTCATCGTCGGTCATATCAAAAAAGCCACCGTTGTTGTTGCTGCCGTCCTCCTCCGGGATCGTAATACCGTTGTCAGCAGAACCAAAAATACCTCTCCATACTTCGTCCACCTTGGCAGCCTCCTCAGCAGCAAATTTAGCCTGCACCTCATCACTGGCCTCCCAGTCACCTTGCGCACCGAGGATCAGCAGCGCCGCATAGTTGCCGTTCACGAACAAACGAGCCTGCAAGACCTTCTGCAAATCCATGTTGTACATCCGGGAGTAGCTGAGAATTTGCTCATAGCCAGTCTGCAAAAGTGCGGCAGCATCCTGTGCGTAGTCGTCCTTAACTTTAACAATAACAGCGTAACTGGAATTGACTGCGGAATTGGAATTGCTCATAGATGCCCAGCTTTCCACTTGCCCCATATCCAGTCCCCAATAACCGCTTATGTTATCTTCGGTTTCAGCGACGTCGCATCCAAAACTGTCACCCAGCTTTTCTTTCAACGTGTCCATAATCTCTTGTGCAGTCATGGTCACCTCTGTCTTGCCCTTATTGTCATCGGCCTTTCCGCCGCAGGCGGCGAGGGACAGCGCCATGCTTAACGCCAGTACAAAAGTCAAAATGCGTTTCATTTCTATTTGCTCCTTTTGAAGTTCAGAATTCGTTTTATGGGTGGCGGAACAGCGTCTCCAGAAACGCCGCTCTCTTGCCCGTCTATCCATCCATACGAGGGAGCGGAGCAAAATGTCGGGAAGCGCACAAAAAAATTTCGGGGCGTTTTCACGCTCCGAAATTTTTCATCTTCAATTGCTTTTCATCAGCGTATCGGCAATCTCGGTGATGGCCGATTCCTCCGCGCCGTCGAAATTCGTCAGGTAATAGCTGACGTCATCTCTATTCCAATGCGCCCGCCAGGTGTCAAGCGATACGCGGTCGAGGGTGGCGCCATACTCCGCGTTCAGGGCCGTGCTGCCCACGGCTTCGCCGTCCGCCCGGGAGAAATTGCCGTCCAGCTTGGCGGCTTCATAGGTGTACCCGCGGCCGTCCAAGGTGAAATCCACCCGGGCGATCTCGCCGTCGTAAATGCAGTAGGTGACATTTTCCGCGCCCTCCGGCGCGTCGATCACGAAGCCGAGCTTTTCTTCAAAGTCCGCCGCGCTCTGCACATCCTCGAACGGTGAGCCGCCCAGAACCGGCGGCTCGTTTCCCTCGCTGTCTCCGGCAAAAAACGGATGCAGAAAGCCGATCGTGAGGGTCGTCACCAGCGCGAGGCACGCGGCCATCGCGCTGTACCGCTTCCACCGTGGCGTCGGGCGGCGGGCGGGGAGCGGCACGGTCTTTGGGGACGCATTGCTTTCCGCTGCGGGCGCATCGGCATTCTCCTCCGGAGCAGCCGCGCGCTGTGCCGCCGCTTTTTTCAGGATGTTCGCGTACATTCGCTCCCGCGTGCCGTCCTCCGGCTCGATCGCGTTAAAGGCTTTTTTCACTTCGTTTTCGCTCATGCGCCCTCACCTCCCAAGGTCAGCTTCAGCTTTGCGCGGGCGTCGCGCAGTTGATTCCGCACGGTCGACGGCGGCCGGTCCAGCATCGCCGCGATCTCGTCGGTCTGGTAGCCCTCGTAATAGTGCAGCCAGACGACCTCCTTATACTTCACCGGCAGAGCCATGACCGCATCCACCACTTTCCTTTTTTCGTCCGGCTCCGCAGCGGTCTGCTCGGTCTCCTCGTCAAGGTCTGTCACCTTCTGCCGCCACCAGTGCTTGAGCCTGTCCTTGCAGATATTCATCGCCGTGGTCGTCAGCCACGAGCGCTCGTGCCGCTCGTTTTCAAAGGTGACGTCACTTGTCATGGCTTTGACGAAGGCATCCTCCGTGCAGTCCTCGGCGTCCTGCGCGTTTTTCATAAAGGCATAGCAGACGCGGTAAATGGCTTTGAAGTGCCGCAGATAGAACGCCTCAAGATCCCCCTGCATGGCTTCGCCTCCCTTTTCCCATAAAGTGATACGATTCAAGCGTACAAATTGTCGGGCGAAATGTCAAGAAAAAGAACACGTTTCATGCTCCGGCCGGTCCCCTGCTGTCCAATTCTTAGGGTTGGTATCGTCCGGTGCAAGCCCCGCCAGAATGGCTTCGTAGTGCGCCGCCTTATCCTCCATATATTTCACGGTGGCCTTGGCTTCCTCCAGCCGCCTGTAGGCTTCCTCCCGCTGCTTGCGGATGATGGCGTACCTTGTCCGCAGATTCTCCTCGGATTCCTCCAGCAGGCACAGGCGGCAGTATTCCTGAATGTCCTCAATGGACGCGCCGCAGCCCTTCAGGCACTGGATGCCCTGCATCCAGTTGACCGACTCCTCGTTGAACACCCGGCGGTTGCCGCCGTCCCGCGTGCAGGGCAGCAGTCCCTTGTCCGTATAGAACCGCAGCGTATGCTCCGTGACGCCGGACAACTCCGCCATCTGCCTGATCGTATAGTACATAATGCTTCCTCCGAAAAAACACTTGACTTCGTGTTACTCGAACTTGTTACAATGATTATAGCATAGCGGTCACACCTATCCTTTGCCGTGTAGACACCCTTGCGTTCGGCTACGAACAGATGCCGCTCACACGCTTTTACTTCTTGCGGTCTTGCGCGAAAAAACCGAGTGCGTCCTTGAGAATATTGTTCGCGGTCCGCAGCTCGGCATTTTCTCGCTCAAGCTCACGGATGCGGATCGTCTGCTCCTCTGCGCTCAGCGTCTTCGCGGGCGGTGTATTTCGGCGTATGCTGCGCCAATCCGCCAGCGTGTAGTACGCAACACCGAGCTGCTGCGCAGCCTTCTTCACGCCGATCTCGTCTGACAGCTTCAGCGCTTCTTCCTTGAATTCTTTGCTGTAATGCTTCATTGCGATTCCCTCCATCTCTGTTCTTTCAGTTTAACAGATTTTTGGGGATTTTGCGACTGCACTTACAGGGTACTACTCCAGCCCCCTTTTGATCCCCCAAAACCGTGAGGGACCTCAGCCCATCAACCCCACCGCTGCAGGCCTTACAGTAGACCGACTGCACACGCTGCGCAAAGGAGTACGTGTCATCCTCGTTGCCGCTTTTGATTTGACTTTCTCCTTGCGGCCGCTGCCACTCTGCCTCGAGGTTACGAAAGAACTTGCTAATGATCTTGTATCACCTCCGCAGCAGCGGCTGAGCGGAAAGAGACGCATGTCAAATCGCTCAGAAGAAAGGAGGCAACATACGGCGGCTGAAATACGGTTTGACCGCAGCAGTTTGAGAGAAAAGCGGGCGAAAGGATGGATCGCATCCTTTCGCCCGTCGCTCATAGCCCCGTATAAACGGTGTGATATTGCGGCAGCAGCGCCTCGATCTTCTTGTGATAACCCTGCTCCCAGAACAGACATTTGGACGGATCGACGCCCAGCTTGTCGCCCGTAAGCGCCAGCGCCACCGCGCGGCAGCCGCCGTTGCAAAGCTCAAAATAAGCGCAGCCCGCGCATTTTGTATTTTTCTCGCGCAGCGTGCCAAGCGTGGTGCACACCTCGTCAAGGTACGGTCCGCCGGAGAGCAGCTGCGAAAGGGGCTCCCGCTTCGCGTTGCCGAGAATATCCCCGTGCTGCTCGTAATAGCCCGACATCTGGTGGCAGGGGAACACATTGCCGTTCGCCGCGACGGCGACCATGCCGCGGTTTCCCTTGCACACGGGCGCACTGCTCCGGTACTCTCCTGCGCAGGAGTTGACCGCGGTGAGCGTGTAAAACCCCGAGCGCGGATAGAGCGTCCCGAACTGCCAGATTGTCAGGTCCATCGTGTGCTCGCCCTGCGCGTACTTCTCCCACAGGAGGAGCGCCTCGTCATAGTATTCCTCAAATGTGAGGCAGGCGTCGCCCGCGTTCTGCACCCAGCGGGGGGCCTCCGTTGTGCGGATGATGCGCATTTCCGCCACGCCCATAGCGTCCAGCCGCTCCGCCGTTTTCAGCATGGAATCGCGGTTGCGGCGATTCATATTCGTCTGCACCTTGACGGGGAAGCCGTTTTCGACGCACAGCCGGATCGCGCGCAGCGCAGTTTCCTCCGCGCCTTGGTGTGCGCGCATCCAATCGTGATAGCCGAGGCCGTCAAAGGATATTTTCATGAGCGGGATGCAGCCGATGGCCTTCATGCGGTCAAGCGCCTGCCGGTCGATAAAATACCCATTCGTGTTCAGCTCCTCGACGTACATGCCGCGCGCGTAGATGCCCTCGAGAATCTCGAAGAAGCTCTTGTGCAGCATAGGCTCGCCGCCGGTGATTGTGAACGCATTGATCCCGCAATCGCGGGCCTGGTCGAGAAGCCGGTCCGCCTCGTCCATGCTCCACTCGCTCATGAGCGGCGCGTTGTCGGCGGCGTTGAAGCAGTGGATGCAGTTATAGTTGCATTTGCCTGTGATCATCCAGTTCATCGCTGGGAAATAGCGGTTCGGACAGAGGCGCGGCCGGCTCCAGTCCGACAGCACGTCGCTGCTTTCTGCCCTTCGAATAAAGCCGTCTGCCAGGAATTTGCGGGCCAGCGGGCTTTCCGCCTCGTCCGGCAGCTCGCTTCGCCCGTCGCACTCCGTCAGAAACGCAAACTCCTCCGCCGTCAAGCCCTTAGCGTTGCGCTCGCCCTTGATGTAATACGCATAGGGAACGAGCATCCACGAACGCAGGGCGATATAGGGGTTCAAAATATAACGCATAGTCTATGTCTGAATCCGTTCATTGGTCCTTGTTATTGCAAAGCCAAAGCCCTTTTTCAATAGAGCACCAATAGCAATTATTGCAATTCATCATCTTTCCGCATACTCCGCACCTGGAAATACCGCCGGAATATCTCGTCGCACGCACTCCGCAGCGTTTGCATTCCCAGTACCCGCATGAATAGCCGGCGGAAACGATCAGTCTTCCGTCGCCCTTGCGGCAGCCGCCGCCGGACACATTGTTGAGCTCTTCGTCCGCAAGCTCCCCTGCTTTGGGATGCATGATCTCAAAATACGCAGCCGCGCTCTCTTCGGTCATTTCCATGCCGTTTTCCTTTGCGAGAGTCAACAGCGCTTCGGGAGTTTCCGCCGCCTTTGCCTTTGCGAAAAGTTCTTTATTGTTTTCCATAAAAAGCTCCTTCTCAGCACTTTATGACATGCGACTCGCTCATCTTTATTTCGCTTCCGTCGTGGATTTTCAGGGTATAATACCATCCGTCGTTTTCATAGCTTCTCTTCACGACCTTGCCGGTGGCGGTTATCCTGGTTGCTCCCAACCAGCTATGGATGTATAATACAGTTTCGCCCACAGCGAATCGGGGCTGTGGTCTGCCGGCGTCATAGCCACCGCCGCAGCCGCCCGATACATTGTCAAGCTCGCTGTCGGAAAGCTCGCCGGTCTGGGGATGCAGCCGGTCAAAGTACGCCTTGGTCTCCTCCTCGGTCAGCCCAATACCGTTTTCCTTTGCCAGAGCCATAAGCTCCTCAGGGGTCTTCGCTTCCTTTGCCTTCGCAACGAGTTCCTTGGTCAGCTCCATGGTTCTCCTCCTTTAATAGCATTAGCATTTGCCTGTCACTTACTCCACACCGGGGTCATCTTCTGTTCGCCGGATGATAGCAATCACGGGGCTCCATCGCCTTCGCCGCCCTTATGGTCAGCTCTATGATCGTTGTCCAGAGGCCGCCCTTGACGGCGAGGGGGTCGACGCCCCAATACAAGCACCGACAGCAAGTACCCTTCACGCCGAAGGTGGAAGGTCCATCCACATAGTGCCTGCACTTATGGCCGCAGGTGGTTTTAAGGCGTCCTCCGCTGGAGTAGCAGCCGCCGCCAGCCACGTTGTCCAGCTCGTCGTCGGACAGCTCGCCGGTCTGGGGATGCAGCCGGTCAAAATACGCAGCCGCGCTCTCTTCGGTCAGTTCAATGCCGTTTTCCTTTGCAAGAGCCATGAGTTCTTCGGGAGTTTTCATTTCTTTTGCTTTTGCAAGCAATTCTTTGTTCATTTCCATCTTTGAATCCTCTCTGTACAATTTAAAATATTCTTTAGCAGGGTCTCGGATGAACCTTGCATTTTAATACCGTATCGCTCTTGTCCCCAATACTGTTCATACAGTTCCGACAGCGGGGGTCGCTTGCAAAACATCCGGAACAACGCAACACGCCGGTGCTAAAGTCAATACCCCTTTTGCCGCAACGGCTGCAGACATAGTCGGACAAACAGTAGCCGTCCGCCATACAAGTATCGTAGGGGTCATCCGCCCATGGGAGGCAACCGCCGCCTGCTACGTTGTTGAGCTCTTCGTCTGCAAGCTCGCCCGTTTTGGAATTGAGCTGTTCGAAATATGCCTTTGCGCTCTCCTCGGTCAGCTCCATGCCGTTTTCCTTTGCAAGAGCCATCAGCTCTTCAGGGGTTTTTGCGGATTTTGCCTTTTCAATAAGTTCGGGTGTAAATTTGTTTTCCATAAAAATCTCCTTGTTTAAGGATGTTTATTTCATGTTAACGGGGTTATTGCAGAGCCACAGCCCTTTTTCGTAGGTACAATACTGACATGAATGGCAGTATGCGGCGACCCCGCAGGTGTTGCAGCGTACCAGCATGCCGTATATATCGCATTGGGAGCCGTCATCCTTGCAACGCCATTCATCGCAGTAATGCATTACGGAAACGACAAGCCTGCCGCCGTTATGGCAACCGCCGCCAGCCACGTTGTCCAGCTCGTCGTCGCTCAGCTCGCCCGTTTTCGGATGAAGCTGTTCAAAGTATGCCTTTGCTTCCTCCTCGGTCAGATCGATGCTGCTCTCCTTTGCAAGCGCGGCCAGTTCCTCCGGCGTCTTTGTTCCTTTTGCTTTTGCAATCAGTTCTTCGCTGAGTTCCATGGTCGAGCTCCTTTCCGTTATTTTTTTCTGCCAGGGTCCTGCAGATCGCTTTTTTTGTTGAGATCAAAGGAAATTTCAAGTCTCCTGCCGCCGCTCACCGTTTCGAGAGCCTCGTCGTTCAGCGGCTCCGCCGCGGTCTCCTCCGGGATGCTGTTCCGTTTTTCTTCCTTTTTCATTTTGTTCCTCCTTTGATTTATTTGATTGGAGCCTCAAAACACTCCCGAAGCGTTTTGAGGGCATTGCTGTGCAGTATCTTGACGTAGGCGAAGGATACGCCGAGCCTTGCCGCCGTGTCCTTCAGCGACAGCCCCTTGCCGTACCGCAGGACGATCAGGGCGCGCAAACGTTCGTCCAGCCTGTTCAGGGCTTCACCGAGCGCCTGAAGGGATTCCCTTTGCAGCAGACCGTCGTCTATGCCGGCTGCGTCCGGCAGATCGTCCGGCAGCTCCACGCCGGGACGATGGGTGCGGAAATAGTCGATGACCGTATTTCGGGTGATGGTGTAGAGCCATGTGGAAACCGAGGCGCGGTCCGCGTCAAAGGTCGGGTACTTTTCATACGCCTTCAGAAAAACGTCGCTGACAAGATCCTCCGCGTCGTGCCGGTTTGCGACCTTGCCGAACACATAGCCCCGGACCTTTTCGGAATACGCCGTGTACAGCGCTTCTCTTTCTTCCGTCCGATTCATACCGCGCCGTCCCCATCCGTTCCGCGCCGCTTGATGCGCTTCGCCTCTCCAGCGGCGCTCACCTGCACGAGATCATCGTCCGACAGCTCCGCGCAGTATTCGTTCTCGGTCTCGTCGAGCAGCGCCTCCAGCTCCGGCTCATGCTCGAAGCGTTGGTAATCGAAGAGCAGGGAGAGCGTTTTTTCATTCAGACCGGAGGCGTCCCCGGACCATTTCGCTTTTTTGTGTTCCATTTCTTTCTCCTTTGCTTCTTGATACGAACCGGAAGCGGAAAAGGCTAATGCAATCGGAAAATTTTCTCAAAAAATCTTCCGCGCGGCGTGTAGCGCCGTTACAAAGCGGCGTCCGGTACGTCGTCCAGCCTTTGGCGGGCCACCAGTTCGGCGAAGAAGCCGCTTGCGGCGATCAGCTCGTCATAGGTCCCGTCCTCGACGATCTTTCCTTGGTCGAGCACGAGGATGCGGTCGCATTGTCTGATGGTGGACAGGCGGTGGGCGATGACAATGCGGGTGCACTTCAGCCGGTCCAGCGACTCCGACACCTTTTTCTGTGTGATGTTGTCCAGCGCGCTCGTCGCCTCGTCGAACATCAAAATCTTGGGCTTCGGCGCGATGGCGCGGGCGATCATCAGCCGCTGACGCTGCCCGCCGGATATGCCGCCCGAGCCCTCCGATATGACCGTATTCATGCCCATGGGCATTCGGCGAATGTCCTCGGCGATGCCGGTCAGCTCCGCCGCCTCCCACGCGTCCTGCTGCGACAGCCACGGCGCGGAGATCACGATGTTGGAATAAATGTCGCCCTGAAACAGCTTTCCGTTCTGCATCACAACGCCGATGCGGCGGCGCAGGGAGCGCAGGTCGATCCGCTCCAGATCCTTGCCGTCGTAATAAATGGCGCCCTTCTGCGGCTTTTCAAAGCCCAGGAGCAGACGAAGCAGCGTGGATTTCCCGCAGCCGGTCCGGCCGACGATGGCGACATACTGCCCCGGACGGATCTTGAGCGAAAGATCGTCGAGGATCAGCGGCATATTTTCGTTGTACCGGAAGGAGACGTTGTTCAGCTCGATGCCGCCGGACAGCCGCTCGATGACCTGCTTGCCGTCCGAGACCTCGGGGACCGCGTCAAAAAACGGCTGGACCATCGTGAGAATGGGCCTGATCTGCGCCGCGCTCAGCGCGATCCCGGCGAGCGACAGAAACGCGCCGGAGACCATGCCGTAGGCCGTGTTGAAGGCATAGTAATCCGCCACAGACAGGCCGGCTCTTACTGACATATAATACATGACGAGCGTTCCCGTGAGGCTGATGGCAAGGCTGATGACGGAATTGAGCTTCAGGAACATCGGCGGATCGTACGTCATTTTTGCGCTCTGCGCGTAGAGGTTGCCCCATCTCGCGAAGGCGCGCTTCTCCGCGCCCGCCAGCTTGATCTTCTGTATCCCTGTGATCAGCGCGTAGGTCATACCGCTCTCCCGCCCGGAAAGCGTCATCTGCTCTGTGCTGATCTTCATTTGCGCCAGGGAGGAGACCACCGAGAAAACGACCGTGACGAGCAGGATCGCCAGCGCCGGTGCGACGAGCATCGGCGCATAGGCAAAGATCTGCGATATGTATATAAGGGAGAACAGCGAGGTCAGTCCGGTCGATAAGACCGTCGATACGAGCATCCGGCACAGCGGGCCGACCTGCGCCGCGCGGCTGGAGAGCTCGCCCGCGCTGTACTGCTTGAAGAAATCCGCCGGCAGCGACATGACGCGCATCATAGTCGCCGCCTCGACCGATAGATTCAGCTTTGTTTCGATCCGCGCTGTAAGCATACTTTTTACCGCGGAGAGAAGCAGCGTGCTGACGGAGACGCAGACGGTAAAGGCGGCAAGCGCGAGAAGAATGCGCGTATTCCCGGAGGGCAGCACGCGATCAAACAGCAGCCGGCTGAGCATCGGAGAGAGCAGCCCCACGAGCGACACGGCAAGCGTTGCCAGCGCGATCAAAACGAAGTCGGAGACGGAAAGGGTCTGCGCGATGTAGGCCGAGAGCGAAGCGATGCTGAGCTTCTTGAGCGGAAATGGCTTATAAAACGCGATCGCCTCATCGTCAAACAGGTGCTGATTTTTGCGTGTGATGCGCCGCGCCTTTCCGGTTTCATAGTCAAAGAAGCTGTAGCCGGAAAGACCGGACGGAATGAGCGCCACGACCCGTCCACTCTCCGACAGGGTGCCGAGCATTGCGCCTACGGCGTCGCGGTACCAGCCGTCCTCCAGCTTCACCGTGCGCCGCATGATGCCATACGGGCGCATCAGGAACTCAAGCTGCTCGTTCACATCCTTGATGCTGTCGGGGACCTCCCGGCTCTTTACATGGTAGTATTTCAATATTTCGTCGATCGCGTCCTTGGTAACGGCGCGGTCGCTGGTGAACGCCGCCTCGAACCGCTTTCCCATCACGGCGGACGCCATATTCGCAAAGGCCTCGGAAAACGCATCGTCGTCGTATTGCCTGCGCTCTTTTATCTGTTCGTCAAACCAGCCCATCGTGTCGTCACCTCCTACTCGTTGGACACCAGGCGCGTATAGGCGCCGCCGTTTTTCATCAGCTCCTCGTGCGTCCCGCGCTCCACGACATTGCCCTGCTCCATCACGATGATCTCGTCGCAGTCGCGTATGGTGGATAAGCGGTGCGCCACCACGATGCAGGTGATGCCGCGGTCCTTGATGGAGCGCACCACGTCGTATTCCGTTTTCGCATCCAGCGCGCTCGTCGCCTCGTCCAAAAGGATGATCGTGGGGTCCTGCGCAAGCACGCGGGCGATCTCCATGCGCTGGCGCTGCCCGCCGGAGAGGTCCTTGCCGCCCTCGGTCAGCTTATACTGATAGCCGCCCTCGCGCCGCATGATGTCCTCATGCAGCTGGGCATCCCGCGCCGCCATGATCATCTCGAAGTCCTCGATGGAGTTATCCCACATTTTTATGTTGTTTGCGATGGTGTCCTCAAAGAGAATAATATCCTGATCCACCACGGCGAGAGAGCCGGTAAACACGCAGCGGTCGATCTGCGAGATCGGTTTTCCGTCAAACAGGATCTCGCCGCTCCACGGCTTATAAAGGCCGGAGATCAGCTTGGAGATCGTGGATTTTCCGCAGCCCGAAGCGCCGACGAACGCCACGCGGTCCCCGGGCTTGAGCGTGAGGTTGAAATTCCGGATCAGCGGCTCGGCAAGGCGCGAATAGCCGAAGGTGACATTTTTGAGCTCGATGCTGCCGGACAGCTTGCCGTATTCCGTGCTCTCATCGCCGCCGTCTTCCGCAAAGATGTCGTCGTCGGGATAGCGCATCACGTCCTCGATCCGCTCCATATCGGTGCGCATTTCCTGCAGCGTCTGTCCCGCCGAAATGAGCGTCGTTGCGGGGGAGAGGAAGGAGGATAAAAAGCCCTGAAACGCCATGATCATGCCGACGGTAAAGCTGCCCTGCATCGCGAGGAACACGCCCGTCATCAGGACCGCGGTGCTGCAGATCGAGCTGACAAGCGCCGGCAGCAGTCCGAGGAGCTGGTTCATGCGCTGGAAGCGGACCTGACTGGTATTGACGCTCGCCTGATAACCCGCCCACTTTTCAAAAAAGCCGTTCTCCGCGCCGCTCGCCTTGATCGTTTCGATCATCTCGATGCCGGCGACGGTCGTTCCGGCGAGCTTGCCCGCGTCGCGCATCTGCACGCGGGTGAGGTTGATCCGCTTTTTTGAAATGACGCTGGAAAGGACCAAGTTGGCGAGGATCGAAACGAGTCCGATGAGCGTGAGGAGCACGCTGTAGCGGAGCATCACGACCAGGTAAAACACCATCATGGCGGCGTTCAGGGCAAGCGGTGCGAGCGTGCCGACAAGCTGCTCCGCGATCATCGCGTTTGCGCTCTGTCGGCCCTGAATATCTCCCGCCATACGCTGTGAGAAAAACGCCATCGGCATGTGCAGGACTTTCCACAGAAAGGTGGTATTTCCCACCATTGCGAGCTTTCCGTTGATCCGGAGGGAATAGACCGCCTGGATCCACGCGACAATGAGCTGAAGCACGCTGATGCCCGCGAGCGCAAGCGTGAAGGACATAAGCCACTCCGGGTTTTCGCCGGTCAGCAGCCGGTCGAGAAAAATACGGGAAAACGCCGGCGTCACAATGCCGAGCAGCGACGAAATGACCGTGGTCAATGTTACAAAAGCGATCGCGGTCCCTGCGCCGACCAGCCGCTTTTTCGCGTACTGCAGCATGGACTGCGGCTTGCCCTCGGGAACAAAGCCTTCGGCGGGCTCGAAGAACAGGCAGATGCCGGTGAAGGAGTCGTCAAAGGTCTGCATCGGGACGGAATAGGTCCCCTTTGCGGGGTCGTTGAGCACCGCCTTGTTGCCCCGAAAGCCGTTGAGCACGACAAAGTGATTGAAGTTCCAATGAATGATGCAGGGGAATTTTCCGTTCGCTTTCAGCCCCTCCGGCTCATACCGGTAGCCCTTTGCGGTAAGACCGTAGCTGCGCGCGGCGCGAAGAATGTTGCGCGCGTTCGAGCCGTCCCGTGAAACGCCGCAATCCAGACGCACCTGCTCGAGCGGAACCCACTTTTCGTAGTAGGCAAGGATCATCGCAAGACTTGCGGCGCCGCATTCCAGCGCCTCCATCTGCATGACAACGGGCACCTTGGCGACGCCCGCCGTGATCGGCGACTTGATCTTTTGTGCTGCTCTCATCTTCGCACACCTCAGTTCAGGACGAAATCAAGGGGCCTGACGCGCTCGATAATAACGGATACGGTATAAACGCCGTCCTTGAGATCGGGGGCCTCCGCCGACAGGGCGTGCACCCAGTCGCCCGCGGAGAGCCCAATGAGATGGAGCAGATAAGGGTCGGTGCTTTCGTCGAGCAGGATGGGCGTGCCCGCCGCATCGGACGCGGCCGCGTACTCGGCTTCGCCGACCGAGAGGATGGCGTCGCCGTCTGATCTGGCAAAATCACCCTCGCTCAAATAAACCGTCAAGCGTCCGTCCTCGCAGATGCCGCCGGTTTGTACGACGGTATCGAGATGCCCGAACGCACCCCATACGCAAACGCCGATCAGAAGCACAATGACCGCCGCGAGGATCATCCATACGCTTGGATTGGAAACGCGGATATAATCGTTCATCTGCTCCGGCGATGTGATCTTTTCCATGCTTTTTTGACGAAAGACCGAATGATTCATAACTCCGCACCCCTTGTTCAGAATAAATATAGTCTAACAATAGTGTATCACATTGCGCGATAAAGGCAAGAAAATCCACGCAATTCGGATATATATTTTCAGCCGTATCCGACTCGGCCATCGCAGACGGTCTGCTTTGAGCATCCAGGCATTGAAAAGTTCCGCGTGCGGAAGCGCGGAACATAAATTGCCGTTGGGACGACCGACAAGCCGAAGGAACGGGGAGGCGCAGATCCCGCGCGGCATGCAAAAAGCCTCGAGATCGTAAGATCTCGAGGCTTTTTGGCGTTCATAGGCTTTCCAGAAATATTTATCACGCCTTCCGTAAAAGATTATTTTTACAAAGAGTGACGTTAAATTTTTGCAAAAATTATTGCTCTTTAGCAGAAATGGGGCCCAAAGTATATGAATATGAAAAAGTGCTAAAATGTTGTTGAATCAAATGAAAGGGGAAGCGCAATGTATTTTACCGAAACGATGTTTAATCCTGAGTACATAAATCCGCCGTATTTTAAGCAGCAACAAACGCAAATGAAGAATCCCGCCACGAGGGAATTTACACGCTCCTACAAGGCCCACAACGCCCGCGTGCGGTACGGAACGATGACCAAGGCAGAGTTCACCGCATGGTCGAAGGATGCGCGTGCAAAGCGTGCAGACTGCGTAGCAGGCAAGCTGTCTCTCGAGGATTTTGTCGCGTGGCTCGACAGTGACAAACAACGATAAAACAACGGACTGACTGGCCGTTTTATGATTTCAGAAGAAAAGGAGGAAACATTGGCAACGCGAAAGACAAAAGGAGCCAAGGGCGGCGGCACGATCCGCCAGCGTCCTGATGGGCGCTGGAAGGCGCGCTATACCCTTGGCATTGATCCCGGAACGGGAAAACAAATTCAAAAATCCGTCTACGGCAAGACGCAGAAGGAGGTAAGATAAAAGCTTACCGCAATCACCGCGGAGATCGACAGCGGAACGTATATCCCACAGGATAAAACAACGTTCGAACAATGGCTTAATATCTGGCTGGACGAATACATGGGCGATAAGAAATACGGAACGATACGAAACTACAAAAATGCCTGCAGGTATCATATCATTCCGTATATCGGTCAATGCCGTTTATCCGATCTGAAGCCGCACATGATCCAAACCCTATATAACAGGCTTCAACGCGGAGAAGACGACAAGCCACCCCTGTCACCAAAAACCATCCGCAATGTGCATGGCGTTCTCAGCAAGGCACTCAATCAAGCGGTGTTGAATGAGATGATCCGCTCGAATCCGGCACAGTTGACCACTCTCCCACGCAAAGAGCAAAAAGAAATTGAGACTCTTTCCGACAAGCAAATTCAACAGTTTTCAGTGTTGGTCGAACAGGACAGCTATCGTGCCATTTTGAAGTTCATACTCTTCAGCGGAGTAAGAGAGTCGGAAGCGATTGGCCTGACATGGGACTGTATCGATTTTGACCGTGGTACGATTCGCATTCATCATCAACTGCTGCAGCGGCCCAAGAGCGCAGGCGGCTACACACTGGCCCCGCTGAAAAACGACAGAGAGCGTCTGCTGACGCCTCCGCCGACACTACTGGCCTTACTGAAAGAGAGAAAGCATGAGCAGATGCAGCAGCGCATGAAAGCCGGTCTTGCATGGCATGGATGGGGCTCTGCGGAAGAACAGAATACATGGTTCGTTTTCACGACGGAATTTGGCGATCACTACTGCCCGCAAACCGTATATGATCACTTCAAGAGGATAGCCAGACAGATTGGCGCGGAGAAAGCCAATGTTCACAGTCTGCGTCACACCTACGCTGTTCTATGCCTTCAAAACGGGGACGATGTAAAAACCGTGCAGTCCAATTTAGGACACGCAACCGCTGCCTTTACCCTTGATGTGTACGGTCATGTTTCGGAAAAAATGAAGCAGGACAGCGCAAACCGCATGGAAGCATATCTTCAAAGAACGATCTTCGGGAGGCAGGCGTGAACTTAAAGTGCTCCCCAAGTCAAGGACATTTTCATTTGACCCATAGCGGCAGCATACCGGCGGGGTACTCACCTGTGGTGATGTAGTGGTAATATTCGTTAGGGGATAGCTTCGCCAGATCCCACTGGCAGCGGTCGTTGTTGTAGTAATCCATCCAGCGGTCAATGGAGGCTTTGGCATCCTCAAAAGACGTCCACCCCGGGATCTCACTGGCCAGCTCGTCCTTCATGTGCCCGAAGAAGCTCTCTTGGGGCGCGTTGTCCCAGCAGTTCCCTCTGCGGGACATGGACCGCCGCAGCGTGCTGTTCTCCACCAGCTGGATGAACTTCAGACTGGTGTAGTGGGTCCCCTGGTCGCTGTGGATCACGGTCTCCTTGCTCAGCGAGATCCCATGGTGCTTTATCAGCAGCTGGACCGTTTCCAAAACAAAATCCACTTCCAGCGATTCGCTCATCGCATAGGCCAGGACCTGCTTTGTGCAGGCGTCCAGGATCGTGGAGAGGTAGCAGAATCTGCCGCAGAGCGGGATGTATGTGATG